>Ga0228710_1000200_pt1 | contig 60947 bp, 32 predicted proteins | sample MedpolnodulmetaG_FD_177995 | JGI IMG/M metagenome (GOLD analysis project Ga0228710, IMG submission 177995) | Root nodule microbial communities from Medicago polymorpha collected in Santa Monica, California, United States - pink nodules | ecosystem: Host-associated > Plants > Roots > Nodule... | reverse complement strand
GGGGTTTATAGGTGGGAATGGTAAAATAGGTTATAACTACCATAAATGTTGTAAAAAAAACGTATAAATGTTGTAAAAAAACGTGTAGATTGAAGGTTGAAAATCTGACCAAAGTGTAAAAAACGTATGTTCTTGAGCTCTGACCAACCTGCGTGAGTTAACCCGCGCACCGTCCAGTGGACTGTGAGTTAAGTCACGCAGAGCTATAAGGTGCGTAAGTTAAGTCACGCAGCGTAACTTCGCATGGATATTTTTGAAATTACAGTTGGGCGCGAGCACTTTGTGTTGGGTAAAGAGCAGAATTCAAGAGAAAATGATCTTAAATGAAAATATCAATTAGCAAACGTTTATCCATTAGCCCTTTTTTTTTGTTGACAAAATTAGCCTTTTACATATTTGTAATTTCCATCGGTGAGTGAATTATTATGTGATTATCATTCAATTAACTATTTGTATCCTATAAATATGACTTATATACAATGTAAATAATACACTTACAAAGTAATGTAATATACTTTATTGTTCTCTCTTTATTCATTTCTCTGTATATCTTGCAATACTTTTGATTAATTTTATAACAAAAATTATAATGTATCTTCATCCACCATTCCTCTCTCTATTTTTTCTGAGTAAATTCATATTATATATATATATATATATATATATATATATATATATATATATTAATTTTTATATCTCATGTGTAAAACGGCAAGTATAACACAAGTGATGCACAGTATATACAAGTATTACATTTGAAAAATTTGTACTCAAATGATTAACTCTATCAAATAATAAAATATGAGTTCAGTTATTAACTAAAATAATTATCATACAAAACTTTTTATCTCACGATCAAACTCTGATTTACTGTATTTTGTCCATGGTAATCAAAGGATTAAAAAAAAGTGTTGTACACTCAACGATATGAAATTCCGTTCATGCCGCACAATGCAAACCCCTGCAGGCTCTATTGTGGAATCATGATCATCATATAATCATATAATTAATTAAAAAAAATCCACAACTGGAGTACACAAACTCTCCTTTTGGAATTTTAGCATTGATCTTCAAATTTTGATTTAAAGTTATATACAATTCTTGAAAAAAAAACCATTTTGAATGTTTGCCTTTGTGTAAGTTTTTCCAATTTTTTTTTATATAAAAAAGAATCACTTTTAATTAAAAAAATATACAAAATTCTGTTTTTATAATTTCAAACAAAAACAAAATATCACCACCAAAATAAATCATACTTTTTAAGAAATCTCTAAAAATAATCCTTATATTTTTGGATAAATAGATAAATTACAATAACTATTCAAAGTTACATGGGTTTCATAATTTGAATCTAGTCCCTTTGTTCCGCTTAAAAATTTCGATATTTTTATCGGATCGGATGAGTTAGCAATTGCATACTACTTTTTTTTTTCTCCATATTATTTATGTCAAAAAATTGTTAAAAAAACAAATACACACAACAATCCATAATTAATTTTATTAATTATGGATTATCCATAATTAATTTGTAAGTGAAAAAACAATTAATAGAAGTTCTAAATTCTCTCCACTTTTCCTTTTCCTTTTCCTCTTTCCACTGTTGTGTTCATCTGAACATGATTGACGGTATTGAATCATAGGGTTTTAGAGTATGACTTTTCACTGACTCATTCAGCTTCTCTCACTGAACCAAACACAAAAGAACAAAAACATCATCATCATCATCATCATAGTTTCGTTCCTAGATCTTCTCAACCATTGCTTCCTCCAACATCATATGATCGGTAAAACTTGTCTTTTTTTCTTCTTCCCATTTTCTTGTTTTTTATTTTTAAAAAATCATTTTTTTTCAAATGGGTATTCGAAAGTTGAGTTTTTTGAGGTTAATTTTGTGTTTCTAGTAATTTATGTTAAGTAAGATTTGGTGGGTCATTTTCCTCTATAGCATTGGATTTGTTCATTAATTTTCATCTTGTGCTGGAAGCTCTGTAGCTTGATCCAATATGATTCACGTGTTTATCATATAAGTGCTTATGTATAAGTTATTTCTATAACAAAAGATAAAATAAAGTCACATTGTTTTTGTATAAGCTATAAGTTGTTTTCGTAAGTTTTCCTGTAAAGCTTATGAGCATGTCATAAGCTATTCTCATAAGCTCTCTTAGCAAGTGCTTATGTCGGTAACAAAGTTCAAATAAGTCGATTCTAATAGACCTTTCAAAGTCTAATAATTGGTTCATATTTGTGATTGAAAAAAGTAACTGATAGCAACTTGTTGGAGCTTAATTTTGTTTATTGGAATTGGATAGTTGTTAGTCTATTCTGAACCTTGTTTTGCATTTTTCTTCTTCTTTTAGGCACTATTTGGATAAATGGCTTAATTAAGCACTTCTAGAATAAGTTGTTATAATGTAAGTGCTTATGTATAACTTGTTATCAAGTTGTTTTTCAGAGAGACTATAAGTTGTTTTCATAAGCGATATTGGACAACCTATGGACATGTCATAAGCTATTCCATAAACTCTCCCAAATAGTCTTGCAAGTACGTACACAGTACACTAGTAGATAAGCTAAAATAAGTCAATTCAAATTTCAAACAGACCTTTCAAAGTCTAATAATTGCTTCATATTAGTCATTGAAAAGAGTAACTGATAGCATCTTGTTGGAGCTTAATTTCATTTATTGGACCGCGCTAGTTGTTAGTTTAAATCATTGGAAAGTTATCTTGCTTTGACTAAAAGACTTTATGATGAATCTCGAGTGGATGGTGTAGAAGCTAGCCTTTTGAATTTGTTAATCTTTTGTTTATGAAGTTCTGATTATTTTTCAGGTTCTATATGGCTAAACCAAGTTCATCTGGTAGTAGAACTAGAAGCTTTGTGCAGATCTTTATAGTACTCGGTCTATGTTGTTTCTTCTACATATTAGGTGCATGGCAGAGAAGTGGTTTTGGAAAGGGAGATCTTTTACAATTGGAGGTTACTAAGAAAGGTGCTGAGTGTGATATTGTTCCAAATTTAAGCTTTGATTCTCACCATGGTGGAGAAGTTAGCAAAATTGATGAGGTTGATTCAAAACCTAAGGTATTTAAACCTTGCAAGGCTCGATATATTGATTACACACCCTGCCATGATCAACGGCGTGCCATGACCTTTTCTAGACAAAATATGATTTATCGAGAGAGGCATTGCCCTCGTGAAGAAGAGAAGTTACATTGTTTGATACCAGCACCGAAAGGGTATGTTACTCCATTTCCATGGCCAAAGAGCCGTGATTATGTTCCATTTGCGAACGCACCCTACAAGAGTCTTACAGTGGAAAAGGCTATTCAGAACTGGATCCAATATGAGGGAAATGTGTTCAGATTCCCTGGTGGTGGAACCCAATTCCCTCAAGGGGCTGACAAATATATTGATCAAATTGCTTCTGTGATACCGATAGAAAATGGAACAGTCAGGACAGCACTGGACACTGGTTGTGGGGTACGTTTGTCATTGTGAATTCCTTAGGGCTTGTATCATATTCTTTTGTCATTTTTGTTCATGTTAACTTGATTAGCAGCATAGTTAGTTCAGGGTTGTCAAAGAGTGGCTATAGCAGCGCTATGCCGCTATAGCATGGAGGTATTTGAACAAATCGCTATTGTTATGTAATATGCTATTTAGTACAAAGTATTGTCAAATAGCGGCTAAAGTGGAACTATAGCATTGTAGTATAGTGGAATTTGAACAAAGTAATATTTTCCATAATCCGCGACTGACATCACTGAGTAGTTTGTTTTAGATATGTATCTGTAATGTCAGGTTGTTTTGCACAGGTTGCCAGTTGGGGTGCATATCTTTGGAGCAGAAATGTTATCACTATGTCATTTGCACCTAGGGACTCACATGAAGCACAAGTACAGTTTGCACTTGAAAGGGGTGTACCTGCGGTCATTGGTGTCCTAGGAACCATAAAATTGCCTTATCCATCTGCAGCATTTGATATGGCGCATTGTTCTCGTTGCTTAATTCCTTGGGGATCAAATGGTGAGAAATTTACATTAAGAGCTATATTTTTTCTTCTGAAGTACTTCCAGTAAATAAGGAAAGTGCATCTTGGGTTGTTATTGGCAGATGGGATTTATATGATGGAAGTTGACCGAGTTCTAAGACCTGGTGGTTATTGGGTGCTTTCGGGACCTCCAATCCATTGGAAGGCTAATTACAAAGCCTGGCAAAGACCTAAGGAGGATCTTGAGGAAGAACAAAGAAAGATTGAAGAGGTTGCTAAGCTCCTTTGCTGGGAGAAGAAGTCCGAGAAGAATGAAATTGCCGTCTGGCAGAAAACTGTTGATTCTGAAACATGTCGAAGTAGACAAGAAGATACTGGTGTGAAGTTCTGTGAATCAACAGATGCTGATGATGTTTGGTATGTGCTTTCTTTCAGTGTTAAACATTTTATGTATTTTAGCATCCATTGTTGATGTTCCATTCATTTAGTTCTGCTAACAAACTAGATCATTCGAGCATGCATAAATATAAGAAAAAAGTTGTGTACAAAAATCTTGTACTGAGTTGGAATGGATTTGTTTTGTGGTTGCAGGTATAAGAAAATGGAAGCCTGTGTTACTCCTAATCGTAAAGTCAACGGAGATCTTAAGCCTTTTCCACAGAGACTATATGCAGTTCCTCCTAAAATTGCCAGTGGTTCTGTTCCTGGGGTTTCAGCTGAGACATACCAGGATGATAACAAAAAGTGGAAAAAACATGTAAATGCCTACAAGAAAATAAATAAACTCATGGAGTCTGGAAGGTATCGCAATATCATGGATATGAATGCTGGTTTGGGTAGTTTTGCTGCTTCTATTCAATCTCCCAAGTTATGGGTCATGAATGTTGTGCCTACTATAGCTGAGAAACATACACTCGGTGCCATTTATCAGCGAGGACTCGTAGGCATTTATCATGATTGGTATAGTTTTCTAATTTCTTCCTTCTATTTTATTCATGGAGTGTCTTGATTTTTTGTTTGAAAATGTTTGTTACGATAATACTAATGTTGTACTATTATTTTCGAGAAATGATACGTTGACATCAGAATTTGATGTCAAATACTGTGTTCGTTGGTTTTTATGCGTATCTTTGAAATCCGTGTAAACTGAATAACATAAAAAGTAAGAGAGTGTAGAGATAGACATATATGGTGTCACATACAGCGAATGTGTTTTGATGTTCAAATAACACAACTCAATTCTTTTTTCTCTTCTTGATGTATTACATGAAAATGTAGATTCTATCTTGTATTGTTAGTACAATCTTCTGTGATCAGGTTGCTTCTTTCTCGCATGTTTTTCCTTATTTATTTATGCCTTTATGATCCAGGTGTGAAGCTTTCTCTACATATCCTAGGACGTACGACCTCATTCATAGCAATGGGCTCTTTAGTCTGTACAAGGACAAGTGAGTATTCCTTTAATTATATGGTCATTCAGTTACTCTTAACAGTTATTTTTGAATTTGATATAAATTCTTAATCAATAGTTCAACCCTTGCATAGAATGCATTATAAGCTGTATATGTGGTATGAAAATTATTTCTAGATAATGATTATCAGTGATAAAACCACTCGGTTGTAGTTCTCTTTTTCCCCTTCGTCAGTTGTGTTCATTCTTGTGTCTCAAAATCCTGTATCTAATCATCAAATGCAGATGTAACATAGAAGACATTCTTCTGGAGATGGACCGGATTTTACGACCTGAAGGTGCCGTGATATTCCGCGATGAAGTTGATATCTTAATCAAGGTAAAGAAAATTGTCGGAGGAATGCGATGGGATACTAAACTGGTCGATCATGAGGATGGTCCACTTGTTCCTGAAAAGATACTAATTGCTGTCAAGCAGTATTGGGTTGCTGATACAAATACCACATCAACACAATAACCACTCAGAGACAAATTGGAAGGCGTGGCCATAGGTCGCTGGTGCCTTTCTCACTACGATCCTTATAGAGTTCATATGGTTTTGTAATATGAGAATTTAGCTTGATTATCATCACACCTATGGTACAAGGAGGCACCGGCATTTCAGATTGAAGGTGTGTCTGATATCCGACACTGCAGTTATATCCAATCACTTCTATTTTAGCAAACTACTACTGGTGTCTGTGTGTTGTGTTCAGTGTCTGTTAGTGTCAGTGCTTCACAGGGGCTGATAAGTTATGTTCAATTGTGTTGTCCCTTAGCTTGAGGTTTATGCTATTAGGCATTTTTTTCCTCAGAATTTAGTTATCTTGTTATAGGATGGTATATTCAAAAGTCAAGCAAACACTGGCTTTTCACTTAATAGTTTTTTCTTTCTTTCTCACCTTCTCTATATTAAGTCGATGTCTCTCTACTTTGCCCTGTACTGGATCATAACCTGTCCAATAGTTATGGTAATATATCTTCCTGACTAGAATTCCCTCATTGCTTGCTAGTGAGACTAAAATTGAATTGCTCTTTGATTTGGCTATTCATAAAGGTATTGATCTTGTAAGAAAGGTTGCAGCCTTGTAGGATTACTATTCTCTTGAGTTTGTGATAAATGATATGATTAAAGGATTAAGTTTGAGTTTGAAGCAATTTTGTATGTTTTTAAACATTTGAAAATAAAGTTATGTCCCCAGAGGCAGTTGGTGTTCTAAAAAGGGATCAAAGGGTCGTGCATATCAATGTTATATCTCATAGGTCTACCGTCAATGGATGTTGTGTTTAAGGGATCGATTTTGTCATCTAAAAATGGTTTAACGGTGTAGTTTGTTGTCCGTTTGTCTTTCATTCCTCTATAATGCATTGTGAATATCATATTATTATAGTAAAGAAAGTTTGCATAAACCTGTACTTTTTTCAACCTAGTGCAAATTCTTCATTTTTTTTTGATTGATTTTAAGTTTTAACTTATGTTTGCTCAAAAGCAACTTTGCATATGATTTGGATATGACGTGTGTTTGCAAGTTTTTATCGTGTTTGGATTAATGCTTGCAAGTGTACTTTTGATTGAATTTCATCTTACTGTATGTGTCCGAGTAAGTGGTAATTAAATATGATTTTAAATATGTCGATTTGTTGGTAGATTACCTTCTCTTGTTTGTTACCCTCTCAGGATATTAACCAATTAAAATGTAATATACATTGGCAACATTAAATGTTAAATAAATGAGTCAATTTTTTCCAAAAAAAAAATCAATTTTAATCATAAGGTAACTTTTAATACTTTTAATATTTATTTAATTATAGACAAGATTACATTAGAGGTCCTTTATCTTATTTATTTTTAACACTTTGGTCATTTATCTTTATTTTTTTTTCGTTTAGGTCTTTTATCTCTCATAAAAGCACATATACATCCTTTTTCTCATTTTTTTTATTAAAAAATACATAATTTTATTTTTTAAAATATATTTTTATTAAAAATGAAAAAAATCCAGAAATATGGTGAAGATGTTCATCATCTTCATCTTCTTCCTTTGAATCTTCATCATCTTTATTGAATCAAAAAAAATTCTACATAAATACATCTCCAAATATCATGAATTAATGTTATTTTCACCTCAAATCTTCTTTTAAACACAAAAATCAAAACCCTATAAAGAAAAAGATTTAGTTTCATCACAAAAAAAAAAAAGATTTAGTTATATAAATTGTCACACCGCATATTATTATTATTATTATTATTATTATTATTATTATTATTATTATTATGATCATCATCTAACTCAATAATCAAACCTGACATAAAAATAATTCCAAAATTGAGATTAGCTTTGCATATCAATTTTGTTGTTTCCAGAACAATCTTAACTTTCGTAAAGCCTAACCCTTCCGCCAGTGACTAAGCCTCCACCACCTGCCTTGCAACATTTGTGAAATTAAATTTTTGATTTTTGTGTTTAAAAGATTTGAGGTGAATATAACATTAATTCACGATATTTTGAGATATATTTTAGTAGAATTTTTTTTTGATTTAAAGAAGATGATGAACATCTTCATCTTATTTCTGAATTTTTTTCATTTTTAATAAAAATATATTTTTAAAAATAAAATTATGTATTTTTTAATAAAAAATGAGGAAAAAGATGTATATGTGTTTTTAAGAGAGATAAAGGACCTAAACAGGAAAAAATAAAGATAAAGGACCAAAATGTTACAAATAAGATAAAGGGCTCCTAATGTAATCTTGCCTTAATTAGATTTAGGTGTTCAATCTTAATTTATTTACACTACAGGACTGACTTAAAACAATTAAAATTTCACATTAAATTTCTTTCAGCTGAATGTCCTTAAATTTATCATTTACATTCATAAAATTTCTTCTTTCCATTTTCATTGTTCAATTTTGTCGTTCCAAACTGCCGCATTTTTCAATTTTCGTGAGAATCGTCATCGTTCATTTGATTCCAAATATCGTTAGAATTGTCGTATTTCCATAACCACGTCAGGTATGGTAACTTGATTTTTCTTTTTGATTTGATTTTTCTTGGTTGTGAGGTAGTTAATTATAACAATTGAGTAAGTCATCTGTTGTACTCTAAGGATTGCTAGCAGGTGTTGCCGCTGTGATGTTGTGGGAGTTTGCTAGCATTTTTTTCGGTTGCTGCTGAAATGGTTCTGTTATGAGGCTTTTGTTCTTTTGTTTGGACTTAAATGATTTGACTGATAGTGAGGCAGGTCTATGCGTGTTAGCATATTTTAAAAAAAGTTATAACAAACGGGCCCTAAGTCAGACAAATAATATTGTTCCAAAAGAAAGTCAGACAAATAATATCAAGTTTTCCTAAAAAATACAATATTAAAAAGATAATTTTCAATTATTGCTACAATTTTAAACCAAATAATTTGACTAAAGTGGTTAACGAGCTCCACAAATTCTTCAAAAGAACTTGAGTTAGATTTTTGGATGCAATAATTCTTGTCTAGATTTTACTTCCTTCTCGGCCAAACTCCGGATTACTATAATCAATTTTCTTTAAAAATCGGAGAGTTAAAAAAAAATTAGGGGAATAAAAATAAGTATTGTTATAATTTGTCAATACTCCTTTTATTTTCAACTAGTACTAATAGGCATCTTGACAAGAGACATACACCATTACTGATTAGCTATTGATTTAATTTTCCAGAAATTGATCCAACTATAAATTGCCGGGGGGGTCTGGTTGTTATAATTGACATGAGACAGATGTCTTCTATGCAATAGCTGTAGTTGAGAATAGTATATCCATGTTCCATAATTTCAAGAGACCGCGCATTTTTTTAACCAATTTGTGTTTTTTTTTTTTTGGAGATTAGTCACTTTAATCCCTCAATAGGAAATGAGTCGTCATTTTAGTCTCTGAATACATATAAATTGCAAAATAGTCTCTGAATGTAAACTTTGTTAGTCAATTTATTCCCTGAATGCAGACTCCGTTAATCAATTTAGTCTCTGAATGTAAACTCCGTTAGTCACTTTAGTCCATGAAATTGACCAACAAAGTCTACATTCAAGGACTGTTTTGCAATTTCTCTACATTTAGGGGCTAAAGTGACTAATTCCCCTTTTTGTTTTTGATAATAAAGAAAATAGATCGTTTTACTTTGACTTTTTCTCCTTTTATTTATATTCTTAAACAAATTTAACTATTATGGTGTTATTTAAAAAGATAAAAATTTGTTAAATATTTATTATATTTTTTGTGAAAAATATTATAGTTGTTATATTGTTGAAATGATAAGTATAATTTGTTATAATATATAAAAATGCAAAATATCTATCATTCCTAAGGTGATAAGAAAAATTCAATTCATTACTTCATCTTAAATTATAAGTCACTTTGCAAAAATGCTGTCCCTATAATATCTTCTCTTCTCTCTTAGGGGAAAAAAATTGAAGCGGCTGATGAACAATTTTGTTTAAGCACAAACTTTCATCTATTTAGAGAATTAATGAATATATTGCTATTACATTCTCTTCTTTCAATTTTATTAATTTCTTTTGTTTTTCTTTTCATATATTAATGCAAGATAATATTGTAAAATAACTCATATTTCTTATATAAAATTTGTTTGGTAACCAAAAAAAATATATAATTCGTTACATTTTATAATTTGTATGAAATTATAAAAAATGGCTTACAATTTAGAATGAATGTACCCTATTACTTAAAGGGAAACCGATCAATAAATATGTGAGACACCATCACTGTAATCTTTAAATGTATTGAAATTGCAAACATATTTTTAATGTCTCTTTTATTGATAATTTTATGAACTAAATTGAAAAAATGAATTGAAGACTAAATTAACTACTTTAAAATATATTTGAAAACAGAAATGACAAAATAAACATGACACATATGAATGTGTTTACAATTTCGATAATGAACCAATGTGACAGCGAATTACGGACCAAAATTATGGTTTACCATTATTTAAGGCAGATTTGACAAGTGACAAACCATTACCATGTTTCAATTATCTATTGATTTTGTTTCAGAAATTGATCCAACCATAAATTGCCGGGGGGGTCTGGTGGTTATAATTGGCATGAGACAAATCTGTAGGCTGTAGTGTAGAATAATATATCATTGTTTCACAATTTCAAGAGAAGGTACATATCATTTTTATGACAAATTTTACTCTGACAGTACAAAATCTTCCACTCACCACATAATATTCTTGCTTCTCTAACATTTGTAGCTATTTTCTACAATTCTACCTATAGCATAGGAATGAAAATAATCCCAAGACAAAACAAAAGTGGGATGATATAGCCATATAGGAAGCTATAGCTGCCAGAAAAATGTCAGATATAGAAGTTGAAGAATAAAACAAGTGGTGTCAGAGAGGTGTAATGGAAATATATACGGCTAGCCACGTTCACACACAAGAGAAGTATTTCACTATTTCCATTACACATATTTACACGTACATATTTTTTGGTCACGGGGATCAAGTGAATCCAACCTCCCATGATGCATGGTTTTGGACAGTATTGGTAAGCAGTCAATTCTAGAGATGAGGTAGTACATTGCTGCTGAGAGTCCAAGACAATCTAGGCTAGTCACCGTGGGGGTCTGCTTCATTGCATGCTCTTATTGCCACACAATTGTTGTAGTCACTAGCTAGCAAGGTTGGTGTGAAATTAATGAAATGAAATGGAAAATTCCTAAACGTAAGTGTGTGTGAGTGGTTGCATTGAAATGGTGGACACAACATATGCATTAGATTAGATTGATAGGTGTTAGAAGATTCAAGGATGATTGGTTAGTTTCATGTTGGTCGCTCAGTTAGTGTAAGTTAAGGGACATCGAAGGAGATCGCGAGTTTGATCGCTGAAAACTAATATAATCAGCAATTTACTAACGTTTGTGTTAACAATATAGATAATCATAGAGAATAACAAAGAAACTAACAAAAACGGCTAGAGTTTTATAGAATATAATAGTTTGACATTACAAAAGGTTACAAGATAATATATATAAAACCTAACGAACTACTAATTTAGTAATATAAAAGCTCAATAACTTAAGCTCAAAACTTTATTATCTAACACCTACTATCAAACTCATGATGCATCAACAAGAAGCATTGTGAGTCTGTCAAACAAAAATATGTTAACAATATAGATAATCAGAGAGAATAATAAAGAGACTAACAAAAACGGCTAGGGTTTTATAGAATATAATAGCTTGACATTACAAAAGGTTACAAGAGAATATATATATAAAAACTAACATACTGCTAACTTAGTAATATAAAAGCTCAATATTTTATTTACCTAACCGTTTGTCTATAAAAAAGTGAGTGGTTAGTTTCACATTACGGATCGTTATATAAGAGATATATGATTTGATGTCTTGATCTATTATGAGCGTTGGTTATTGATCCGTTGTTGATTGCACTGCTTTCTAGACTCCCCAATAATATGACAGTAAATAACAAAAGGGGGTTTGACCTATTGATTAATTAAGTGATTAAGGAGACAACAAGAGTTTAGTATGAAAACAATGATTACTTTACATAGAAATAGATCATGAAATGTTTAGCTAGTCGATCGTTGTTTTATTGTTGGGTTGTCTATTCTCATCAATGTATTGGCATTAAATCTATGGTATAGAATTAGCGACGGTACACTCACAAGACAGTCGAAAAATGAGGAAAGAAAAGGAGTATCAATCATTAAGGATAAACAAAGAGACAAAGACAAAGATTGAAATGAAAGCGTTTTGTTAGCCATACTTTTAATTTTGGGCTGTTATTCCTGTTATTGTATATTGATATTAAATCTATAGTTATACTAGACGAGATTATATAGGTGGATTTCGAACGACGAATGGTGTTGCTAAAGTGCAGCGGAGAGCGAGGGTATGAGCTCTTTGGCGGCGATATATCAGTAACTTTGTAAGCTCTCGGACGTTTAAGTTAATGGGATGTTGAGGTGAGTATGAGGTAGCAGTATGACGCATTCTTTCCTCTTTGATGAAGGAGGTTCTTAGATAGTGAATACAATTATAAAAGTAGACATAAATCTTGACCTATATTCTTATTGCATTTTGTAAATGAGTAATGTTATATATCTAAAATAATTTTATCACGATCATGTCCCGAAAAGCATATTGCCCAATCAAAATTTTGCCTGGTCGGAAATCATGGGATGATGTCTTATATATTTTTGTTTAATGAAGCGGTAGTGGAAGAAAAAAATTGAAATCTAAGTGCCACATCATTCTTGAACTCAATTGTGAAAAAAATTTCGCTATATGTGTCATTACCGTTCGTAAATATATGGCAACATCTTTGATTGCTTTCATTACCTTCCTAGAAGAAAATAAAAACATATCCATGATTTATTTTGATAGAAAATTCAAATTAAAATGCAAATTGCTCACCGAAACCATTAGCCTTTTGTTCTCTCTTCTAGCTCATTGTCATTCATTTCTTTTTATATCTTATATGAATCATGGAATTGTAAGAAAGAAGATCATAATGATGAGCAAGAAAGCAAAATAGAACAATTTATGAGGAAGATACTCAAAATCACCAAATGACAATTAACTAGCAATTGTCCAAGTGAATTAGACACCACACTTTAACTCAAAACTTTAAAGAACATCAGATTTATGAGTCTTTCATTTATAAATTTTTCAACCTCCACTTTTTCGATGTGAGATTTCAAAGTCACACTTAATCATATGTAAAGATCACATATTTCTTCCAATATTAGCTGAACAAAACATTGTTAATCTCTAATGAAGCAGAATATGCTTACTGTACCACTTGAAAATGTTCAATTCAAGTAATGGATGGTCAATGCCGGTTAAATAACTTGAATAAACGCCAAGAAAGCCACTATGACATGGGGTCCTCAGACCTATTTAATTTCTACCAGTTATCTTATGTTTGCTTAAAATTGTGGTGTATAATACTAGTATTTGTCAATTTTTAATGTCTGGTTTTGGATTTATATGAAATATGATAGGTTAATTAATGCCACGGTAATAAATAATTTAATTTTCTTGGTGTGTGATCACTGATCAGTACTATCAATTTTGTGTGGTCAGATGGATATCTATGAATGAATCAAGTAGACAAACTAGTTGGTTACTCTCTATGTCAGGAATGATTTTTGTGGTTTTGGCATTGCAACCTTGTTAATATTCTAGAATGTACTCGAGGAATTGGTATATGTCAATGCATCATTCTTGATCAGTGTCGACAATATACAATGAATATATATATATATATAGTGATTGTAAGTGGTGCACATGGCAAATTGTTGGTATTGAGCTAGACTCGATCCAAAATAGTTCAAGAGTGTCTATCCTTAAATTTGGAGTAATGATATTTTATTTAATACACAAACTTAACATTAAATTTCAATAAAGATGGTTTAAAACAGCTCAGATATATCGTTAATTATGTTTAGTGGTGATTAATGAATATAGGGTAAAAAAAGTTTTTCGTCCTTATAAATACAATGAATTTTGATTTTAGTTCCTAAAAAATTAAACAGAATGTTTTCATCCTCACAAATTTTTTTATTTTGTTTTTCGTTCTTAAGACCATTTTATGTTCATATAAATGGCAACATTATAACTCTTTTCTGTTCAAATTGTATTCATGTTATGTCCGTTTATTATATTCGACATTTATATATTCATATTATGTTCAAAAAATGTGAAAAACACGTCAAAATTATATTCATTAAGGACGAAAAACAAAATAAATTTTTTTACGAGGATGAAAACATTCAATTTAATTTTATAGGGACTAAAATCAAAATTCGTTATATTTATAGGGACGAAAAACTTATTTAACCCATGAATATAATAAGGTATTGTAATTCATTAATCATTTACCGAATAATTAACTACGATTTTTTAAATGTATATTCAATCACAAATTATGGTTAATCAATATCATGTATATTTCTCCTAAATAAAATCATGTATTTTTTAACTTTTATTTTTGTTGAAATAATGTATTTTTGAACACTTGAAAAGTCATGTATATTTTATTAAAATTTAAATGATTAATGGATATATGTATATTTGAAGACTTGAAAATCGTGAATAATGGTGTTTGATGAATGAATTGCATTGCAACATCTTTATATATTTATTAACCCTCTATTGAACCTAATAAATCATATATTTAAACTTTAATAATCATTTAATTTGTTGCCAATTCCAATATCAAATTTGTGTATTAAAATAACACAACTATAAATTTGTTGGACCATTTGCTATCTACCCACCAAAGTCATACTCTCTATTTTGAGTCTTAGATGTGAGAGTGCGTATTAAGAGTCTTGCATTTAACAATTATAATAGTTAGTTTTGCAGGATTGAGTTAGATTTGGCGAAAATTCTAAAATTTCTTTTTATAAAAAAAATAGTAAAACAACTGCATTAAATGCAATGACCATTTAGTTCCTACATGTCTCTTCATGTCTGTCACAATAAAATCTCACTAGCACGTTTGTGTTCTATTCCATTTGAATTATTGGAAGATGCATTAAAGTACAATGGACTATTCACTAGGGAAGGGGTTAGATCCAACTGTGAAAAGGGAAAAAGACAATACTTTTAAAAAAAGATGTGACTACATATTATACAATCAAGTAGATTAGAACATGTTCCTCTCTAGTAGTTATCATCCTTCCTCCTGGAAGGGGACAAATCATAGGCTCTTTCCAATAGTGCTCTTTCCAATATAAGTATAGAAACAAACCACTATTAATATAATAAGCACCTAAACTTTGTCTATTAAACATGTGATTAGACATACGTTTAATATTATAAACTGTTATTAGTCATAACCAAAAGAAGTTTTTGCGGTCAACCAAAGTTGATTTAAGTAGTATGACTTAGATTCGGTTAGAATTCAACTCATTTTAAAATGACTTGGATTTGAATCTTACTGTTAATATAAAGACTACGTTGGTAGATAATATATAAGAACATCTATAAATAACCCTAGTGAATCTTGGATATCAACTAAGCCTTAGATTTTCTCTGACTCTGATGAACCTTGAATATCAACTTGGAATTTCTTTGTAAACATTATTGGTGAAGTGTCAATTAAGCTACAAGCATATGGTCCCACCTACTTGACATTTTGCATCTTCTATTAGCCTACTTATAGAGCTACTCTTAAATATGCTACTCATTTAAAATCCTCTCTTGCATCTACTTCCTTTCTTTTCTATCTAGCTTTAGTCTTTTCCTTCACATAATTGTGTTTTCCTTTAACAACCTTTCCAATTCATCTGACCCTTTTGCACTCCAAAAAGTCATCATAATATTACTACTTTTACTTCATTTCTCAAAGTGTTATATATCATCTTTGTCTTTACCACTTTTCTTTAATTCTCTCCTTTTATACTATCTTTGGGTGCTTGTTTTTCCTTGGTAAAATCCTTTTAACCATGGTTATCTCAGCAACCACTTTCACCTCTCAGAATAACAACATTAACAATAACCTCCGTGGTGGTTCTTTCTCTTCATACTTGAACAACAAGGAAGTAAAGGATCCTTTTGCTGATTCAATCCACCCCTTTATCAGCAATAGAAAGGAACCTCTTCACCTTGGAGTAAAGAAAGAAGAAGATGGAGAAATTGGAGTATTTGATGCTGAAAAATACTTCAATGGAGTTGAAATAGAAACTCCAAGAATTGTTACCTTAGATGCCAATAAACTCAAGTACTTGAAAGACCAACAAGAGAATAGAAAATGTAAAGTTCAATATGGAACTCCAAGTGTTGGCTCAGAATCAAGCTTGAATAGCCAAAGTGCACTTTTACAAACTGCTTTGAAAAATTCTTCTTCAAGTAATAGTAGAAAAAACCAAGTTCATAGAAAGAGTCTTCTAGCTACACTTGGTTGCAAATGCTCTTGTTATGATAAGAATTCTGTTGATGTAAGTGATCATGCAGGTGAAATCAGCTTCAACAAAAGTGCAGTTCAAGGAAAAACAACTTCAGAAAAACTCTTCAAACATGATCAAGATGCTTCTGATCATTCAATCAAGAATAAGAAAACCGAGACACGTGCTGCATCGGAACTCTTGATGAACAAAGATGTCTACTTACAAAAACAAGAAAAGATTTCTACTTACAAAATGCAACTTCAACAAGTAGAGAATCCAAGGACAACATTGGAAGTGTTTGGTTCACCAATATTAGATGAAAGATGCAAGTCAATAAGCTTTGATATGAGGCTAAAAATACCATCTTGGGAAGCTGCTTCTAAACCTGAAGAACAAGAAATTGATTTCTCTACAAATTGTGATGAAAACAACTATGATGATGATGATGATGTTGGAAGTGATGCAAGTTCAGATTTATTTGAGATTGAAAGCTTCACTGGTAATAAAACAAGCTCATTTTTATCAAGAACAACAACATCACATGTTGCTTCTGGATGCACTAGTCCAAATTTTTATGCACCAAGTGAAGCAAGCATTGAATGGAGTGTGGTAACTGCAAGTGCAGTTGATTATTCAGCTGTTTCAGATCATGAAGATCAAGGTTCAGTAGTAACTATAAGGAGTCCTATAAGAACATCGTTTAATTCATTGAATGGTAAACACAAAATTAACAAAGAGATGCCGAGGCGGCGTCATGGAAAATTGTTGGGTTGTAATAGTCAGAAAGCTGTTGGTGTTGCTGGTGATGCTTTCACAACAACAAATGAGAAACATGGTACAAATCCAAAAATGTTACCTCAGATGACAAGGTTTAAGGTGGAAAGTTTTGGTGCAAGAAATGAACAACATGGTTATGGAAAACCTCCTCTTAGGAGATCAAATTCACCACATGGTGCACAACTTTTGTATATTTAGATTTTGTTTTTAATTAATACAAGTGTGTCTTTCTTTGTAGTTGGAATTTGATCAATTATGTGTACCTTGCAAATTGACTTGGTGTAATGCAGTTGTTTATGATTTTTAGCTACTATGTTTTCAGAATAATGTGTAGAAGAAATAGATGAGAGATAAAATACTCTTTGTTTTCATTTTTTTTTCTTCATATTTTTTGGTATGTTTCCTCTTTTTAGTCAAATCAAACACTGGGGAGACCTTGGGTTATGGTTCAATTATTTTAACGGAAATGCTTATTATCGCGATAATCTTTATAGTGAACACTTCACGAAGGATGGTAATCGGTCCGTCAACCCATAACTCCCCATATATTTCATAAAAACCGGAAATGTATAAGGCTCTCTTTTATTAGGCATTAAACACGTATGCATCTTGAAATTTCCTGAAGGTAGCACTCACTATATATAGCAGTGTCGTTATTTTCAATCCTTAAAAGAGGAAAAAAAATGTGATCGAACTGCTCAAATATCGAATCAAAGACAATGTCAGTTCACAATTCAACCAATTAAATTGTTTGGTTCAATTTTTAAATATATACCTTTTTTTTCTATATTTGTATGAGAAACAAGAAAAAAAATATTTGTGTTTTCACATACAAATTAATGAAAACAGCAAACAAAATTGAAATAGAGAGCAATTTAATTGATAATTAAAAGTACAAATGGAAAAGGTTTTGGACTAGCTTTTAGGCCCTATTTTGATTAGCTTATCAACTATAATAAGTATCTAGTTTCTAATAAGTTTACGGTTTAAATAAGTGTTTTTTGTCTCTAAAATATTATCAAATTTTATTTTTTGGGTTGTGCCTTGTTTTCGTTGCTACATGATATTCAAAATTGTTTAATTATCCTTCATTTCTTAATTAAACTTTTGAATAATTTTTTGGTATATATAGAAAATTAAGAAAAGTTTATGTACCAAAATTAGAATTTTTTAAAATGGGGGATGAATCAAATATGACATTTTTCAATTTCAAAAGTCGAAGATAAAGATAACGAAAATCTCGACTTAGAAATTAAATTTTGAGCTTCTTTTATTTGGAGGAACAATTTATAATGTTTCAAGCATGTCTACAAAAATAATCATTCAAAAATACAGTGATTTAACAACAAGAACTAAAACAACTTGTAGGAGAATTTTGTCCAGACGAAAACGTGAGACTTTATTTCATAGAGACGAAAAATAAAATTTGATAATTTTTTATGGACGAAAAACTTATTTAACCCTAAATTTATCCCTTCTTTTTTCAAAATATTTGAGGAGGAAAAAGTTGATTTCAATTATGTAGAAAACAATTACATAGTCTCTGTGAACATATATAGCTTGGTTGGTAGGAACATTGCAGTATGCAGGGCCATATTCGAACCCCAGATTCATTCACCTTAAGGGGTAGAAATAATTTAACCACTAAACTATTTGACCCAAAACGAAAAAGCAATTACATAGATAACTCATAGTTATTGCTATGTCATTTTCAACTTTTCTTTCTAAAATGCATGTGAAAAGAACCGACTATTAGCCTATGCTTAGAATCGAGATGGAAAGTCTTGTTGAACATTGCTTTTACGACACAAGATAAATTTTCATATGTTAAGTGTGCGATGTGGATTGAAATTAATTTTGTCTCTAAAATTAATTTTAAAATTAAGATTTATAGTTTTGAACTTTTAATTTGATTTGTTGTAAGAAAATATAAAATTGATAGCTTCAAACGTGATTTTATGTTCAAATTTATTATTCAATTCAACTCACTTTTATCGTAAAAAATCATTTCATTCAAAATTAATTTTTGTTACCACAAAACCAAACACTGTTTTTAATGAATGTGTAATGAGTCAATGTGACGAATCAAACATGCACTTATTTTATAGTCTAGAGTTTCCTAGGGAAAGAAAGCATCTTTATAGGCATGAAATCCCTACTTCAAATGCGAAGTGTCTTGTGTCTCCTCTAACTTATCTACATATATTCTTCTGCTTGTTTTTGTATATGATGCTTCCAATCAGTTTTTGCACTTTCTGGTAGAAAAATGTTTGATCAGAATGAATTCCTTGTTTTCATGCATTTGGTTTTTATGCAAAGAAAAATAGGATGTGAAAGGTGATCCTCGTACTGTCAAAGCATTGGAAACTGCCTCTTCAAATGCTCTTTCTCATCAACTGCCTGCTAGTTGCATTACAACTTTTTTGTTTTTATGCTTTGTTGGGTCTGATTCTAAGGATCATAGCTACATATAAGAATCCATTTAACAAAGATGTTCAAGAGTTTTCCCTTTTCAAGATATTTTTCTTAAAGTATCACTAGCAAAAGAAAAATTACAAAATAAATGTGACATTTTTTTGGGAAAAATAAACGCCACATGTATACCTCATTTTAGGAAGAAAAGAAATACAAAATACTTTTATTTTTAAGGAAAAAAATGTAAAATACTACTACTTCCGGTCCTATTTATTAAAAAAATTTGACTTTTTAGATTCATTGAGTAATTGATGTATCTTGTCAAGAATATAGACCAAATACATAATTTATACAATGAATAAAAAAAGTCAAATATTTCTTATTACATAGGCATTACATGCATTAATTAATATGTCATTTATTTAAGATTAAGATATGTCGGCTCAAATTACCCTTTCCCTGTATCATTATTAAATAAACTCTATCACAGATTTGTGTTTTGGGCAACCAAAGTCAATTACTTGTACACCAATTTAATGTGTGGAATCCAAATTTACATCCAATAAACAAAGAGGAATTAAAGTGATTATAAAGCTAATCATTCTTGCAACAAAGAGACGTTGTAAATGTTCTTCGAGAAGCCAAGACACAATCCACAAAGATGCATGATCCATCTAATCATATGGTAATTTGCAAATCATGACGCATCATAGCAAGGGCATACCCGTCTTGGAACCATGTTCTCTCGACTACTTATAAAAGTATTGAGTTACGAGTAGAGCTCGGGGGGTCATCCACACAAGTGAGTAGGATGTCACATATTTACCAAAATCCTTATCACATTTAGTTTGTGGGTCGTTTCAATTATAAAGTGTTTGACTTCATTTTTCTAAGCAATATGAGACTTCTAACTCACACAAATTTGGATCCTCTCATGCACATTCTTTCATGTTGTCCATCCAGCCTTAATCTTAGCCATTTACTAAAAAAAAAATCACTCTCTTCTTTATTATTATGCTTTCCTTCATGTATCAATCAATTATTGAATAGGAAAAAGAGAGATGGCTGAATCAAAAGGACGGGAGAAGATCCACATCCCTTGTCACACAACAAAAAGGTCCTCGACTCTTGTGAAATGTACATTCTCTATTCCGGTTAAACTCTTGACTCTCCTAAAATCTAACTTACTTGAGAATTAGAGTCCTAGCACATACACAACCCCTCACAAAGTAGCAACGCCATCCTCCGTTGTCTTCAAGTAACTCTGGGCTTCAACAGTCGCTACTTGGAATACGATGACAATTATGTAGTAATAATTTCTTCTAATCTTGGGAGCATATTGTGATTATGTGGTGATAAGAGCTCATATCTACATGTTAATGATGTCCTCCATTAGAGGTTAGTTCAGTAGTAAGAGTTTGATATTTTAACTTGAAAGAACTAAGTTAAAATCAACCTTTGTATAGTTGCAAAATAGAATTAGTACAACATTAATAAATAAATAAAATCTTTTCCCGTTTTTCTTCTATGAAAAAAACTCCAAACTCATAAAAACAAAAAGTGTTATTAATAAAGAGCTTAGTGATCAGACAACTGTTTAACGGATAACCCTTCAATTTCAAGGATAGAATATCCATACAGCAACATTCAACTATTAAATTTAAAAGCGACATTATAAATATGACCACCAAGGAATGAAAACAAGCTGCATTCAATGCTAAAACCACCTCATAAATAAGGGTGTCTATTTAGTAATGAATCATATTTTCTAAGCTTTACCTATGGTTCAGAAATCATAAGATATATTATAATAGACGGTGAGACTTACATTATCCCTTGATGAATTGAGTGAAATTCATCCCTAATGATAAGTAGGATTCGATTCTGGAACGAAGGAGAAGAAGATCGCATGTTGAATGAAGAAAATGAAATGTTGAGGAAGTTTCTGATCGCAATGTAAGTATAACTATGTGCTCAGGTGAGTAATAACAGCAAGTGAATGAGAGTTAATGAAGTTTTTCCACGAAGACCTACATGGACAGGGACCAAACATGCAGCCATGTGATAATGTGGTCAATAAGCTATTTAAATTTTAGAAACAAAAGGCAGATAAGGTATTAATGCTGCAAAAGGATCAGATATATGCATAATCTAATGTCATGATTTATTGCTTTGAACAACCTTTCTATGTGGTGCAAATTAACAGATTAATGGTCCATTCAATTCAAGTTTGCCTGTCACATTATTATGCAGTTTAAACATTAATGTTTGTCCATTATTCTGTATTTTGGACTAATGACAACTTGATTTTTGATAGCTATTCCATGCACCTACTTAAAATACATTTGATACGGAGTGGATATGAGGTGGAAACCGGAGTTGAAGCTAATAATGAAGAACGGTGGTGAAGCTCCACAGACGGGTGATGTATCTGCAAACACTCTGATGTTCAAGTTAGTATTTGATCGAGTAAAGTAAGAGGCTTATTAAGATATGAGTGAATTTTTAGGTAAGTTAGAGTAAATTCCGTTCAGACTATTGAGAGAATCTTGACATAATATGTGTATCACCGTGTAACGTTGATTGTGCGGTAATTGTTAGCTAAGAAGGCACGCTAGTGTGGGTCGACAAATCAGTTACCCTCCATTTTTTTGGGTCAAATTGTGTACCCCTAGGTAAAGCCGACTTGGTGTTGGGTCTAACCTTGTTTGGAACAATATTCGTTACTTCTTCCTCCAAATTCTACACCCCCCACATTTTTAATGGTAAATTTCAGCGTGAACATTAGATTAAAAGTAAGTGTTGAACAATATGATGTTTGAAAATTTTAGAGGAAGATATGTTATCTAACTAACTTGTTTAATCCTGTAACAAAACAAAAAACTAATATGTTTAATTGTTCTTCGCTCAACGTGATGATTCTCATGTGTTTTAAGATCGCTTAAAGTAAGAATAAATTGTATGATGTCAACTTTTTCTGTTATTTATAATCTATATTTAAAAAATAAACATCGTGATTAATTGCGGGGTATAATTATAAATTTTTCGACAACTCTTGTGGCCAAAGAGACAAGGACCATGAATAAGATGGTAGCATTAAAGATTTAAAGACCACTTATTGGGTGGTGCCGTAAAGAGCCTCCCAACTCAAGAATATGATATTAAACTTGAAAGGTATTGGAGATAGGGTTCTCTACCCTCCTGCTAAATTACTAGATCGGTATGATTTTGTAACTTTTTTGCTTCTTGTTGTCTTTGGTTTGTTTTTCATTCTTAGATAGGTTATGTTACTAAAAAATGGTAGATGTATAAATCAGGAGCAAGTCTAATGCTTAATGTTGTATATAATTGATTAGCATAAAACCAAACTTAACCGCTAAACCTAACTGATCCAACCAAGACTAAATTGTGACAAAATTTTTGCCAATTGAACTGAACTAGTTTGGCTCGGTTCAATTCATGATTTATTAGATGAATATTTATCGGTGGAGTTTAGTTTAATAATTAGGTTTTTAAAAATAGTCCTAGTATTCAATTGATCATAAAACTACATTTTGACTTTTTTTAAAAGTTAGTTATGATTTTGTTCGGAATCATGGATCTGGTGCACCAAACTATAATAACAGTTCGGTTCGGGATACATCTTTATTTCTTCGGTTCAGTTTTTATGATTTACGAAAAACAATTTGGTTCGCTTTTTGTCTTGAACCAAACCATGAACACCTCTAACCTGGATCGTGGATAGTTTTACTACACATGGAGTAACAACAGACATTTTAGCATGAAATATCTACTTCTTAAAGTATACACACACACATACTATTAAACTTGAAAATTGACCCCAAAAAATGTGACTGGAGGGTCATATTCTAGCGTCTAATAACTTAACCATGAACAAAGATAGTAAATGAGGTATATTTGTCCGTAGCTACAAGATGAATACGACCTAACGTGCTTGATTCAAAATACTAACCAATTATTATTTCTACACAGTTAGGGACTTAGGCTTGATGATTTAGATGGATGAAAAAACATGTTGGCCAGCTATTATATCAATAATGGCAGAGCAAGGATATAACTACCAGTTCTTTTTTTAAATAATATGACTCTATCTGTGTGAGGGACGTGTAAGATGCTAAAACAGGTAATGCTTGAGAACTTTATGAGATAATACATTTGAATTTTTGGATTTTATTTTATTTGGATGATAAATTTTGAATGTGTTTGGAAGTGATAATTACATTTTTAAAGTTATTTGAAGTATCTTTTAAAATTACATTGTCCAATAAAATTCTAAAATAAAATATCATTTGATGAATTGGGGATAATTTACCCTTTTCAAAAAAATCTCATTTTCTTCATCTTTATCTTACAATTGATTACTATTTTTATCTTAAGAACATCAATTTTTTTTTCATTTCATTCACTCTACAATCGAATCATATTTATCTAAATTACCTTCAATTCATTAAGGGGTAATGTAGACCTCACCAATAAAAAAAAATCTTACAATCAATTATCATTTTCATCTCAAAAACATCAAACTTCTTCATCTTTTTCACTCAACATGTAGTTTCTATCCCGTTCGTTCTAGAATCGAATCGTAAGGTAAATTACCCTCAATTTATCTAGGAGTAACGTAGACCTCATCATAAAATTCTCTCATTCATATAAAATCATTTACACCAAAGTATTTGAAGTATCTTCTAAAATTACATTATCCAATAAAATGCTCTCATCAAAACATACTATAGATGCTTTTTAAAATGAATAGATTTACGAAGAATTTTGTTAAAATGTGGAAATTCTCAAATATCGAACTTATCTTATACTTTTCCAGAACTATGCAGAGTGGTCCTTGTATTATTCAAATTCTGCAAATTTCTTCCTATGTATTTACTTTTCAATTTTTGTAGATTGGTCTCCCAACAGCGGCGAAGCTAGCAAAAAATTTATGCAGGGGCCAACTAAAAAGAAAAAGAAAAATAAAATAAATTTGTTTTGAAAAAAAAAAGTTTTAAAACCAACATACTAAATTTAAGGATAAAATATGTTTTTAGTCCTATAAATCATAATTTTTAAGGTTTAGTCCTTAAAAAATTTATTCAATTTTTGTCTTAATTTTTTAAAATTCTACAACAAAAATAAAAAGGGTTTTTAATTTTGGATTTAATTTATATAACAAAAAAAATTAAGGACTAAAAACAAAATAATCCAAAAATTAGTCAATACATCAAAGTTAGCTTATAACAACAATAAATAATAAAATTTGAAAATAGCTATTTAGAAAAGTTGGACAAAATGTGTTTTACGAAGCCAATTTTATCCATAATTGATTGTTTACAAAATAGATTAATAATGTTTTTTCCAATGTAAACAAATAGGTTATTTGCAAGAAACTCATTACCCATTTAATATGTTTACGACTATTGTCTTGATAATTTTTATTGTTGAAAAAGTTTTCTCTATAGTTGTTATTGAGACCGGAAGTTCCAAACCAATTCAAATGAATCTACCAACCATGTAGTAAATTTTTAACTTTCTTATCTATGCTAATTTTCGACAACTGAACTTATTTGAAATAACTCAATGTCTATTATTTGAAGTAGACTCAAGAATAATATTGTTGTTGGGGTAGCCAAGGCTACCCCTTCCACATGAAGGGCTACGCCCCTGTCTCCCAATGTCCATTACAACTTCAGAGATCACGTGGCTTTTAATATGCTCACTGAACTTTATATTCCAAGGACCATGCTACTATTTATCTTTGTGTGATCTCAACTCTACATTCTTCTGGCATGAAACATATCTCTCCTGACTATTACTTTAGTAAACAAGTGATTACCCCTTAAAATTGGAAGTTTCGTCAATTACCTTTCGGACATTGACAAAATTTCAATTACTTTTTTAAAATTGCACAACGTTAATCAATTTACACCCTCCGCCAAATTCTTATGTTAGTCAACATGACGTTTTGCAAATATCCCCTTGGAGTTTTGCACTTATGTGCAAAATGCTCCTTGAACTTGAAAATTTATATATTTTTTTGCTTATATTTGACTCAAAAGATATTAAAGGCAAACAATTAACATATATCTTTAATATTTAAGTTATTTAAGACGCATTCTCTAAATTATCATGATAGAAACTGGTACCAAACATGGAAATATAACATAAATAACTTACTATGATACAATAAGAATATAGGATTATGGGTTCTCTAGAAAATTGAGAGTCTTGGGTCTATTCCTCCAAGAACTTTCCTCAAAAAACCTTCTTAATAGTAATTGTTGCCTAATAACATAATAATCAGATGTCTAACACATTATAAGAACACTACAAAGTAGAGTCATAATATAGCTGTTTAATCCCGTTTTGTATCCATGTATGCAATCTTACCTAATGAGTATTTTGAACTACTTATTTTTCTATCAAAACAATGTTGAATTGAAATTCTTTTTGGAATTCTGGCTTATGACTCCCAACATAGGTGTCAAACACATCATTATTGCCAAATAGTGTTAGGCTCCATAGGGTAATGCTTATGTTAGTTGTCATGTGCTCATTGTATTCACAACGAAGTATTATGAGTTTGGATTTCCATATCTAATAAAGTATTACAAAGTGGTTATGGACTAGTATATTGTTTTGCTTTTTGTTATCTAAAATATTGGATTGTAATAAAGGATCCAAATGTTAATTGTAATATTATTATTATTTTTGTACAATAATTGTAATATTTATATTGGATTGTATATTGTAAAGTTTAAAGTATTAAAGTTAACTGTTAATTGTTTGCCTTTAATATCTTTTAAGTCAAGGATAAGAAAAAATATATATAAATTTTCAAATTCAGGGGGCATTTTGCACATAAGTGCAAAACTTCAGGGGTATTTGCAAAACGTCATGTTGACTAACAGAAGAATTTGACGGAGGGGGTAAATTGATCAATGTTGTGCAATTTCAAAGGGTAATTGAAATTTTGTTGATGTTAAATGGTAATTGATGAAACTTACGATTTCGGAGGTAATTGCTTAGTTACTTTTTTTATGAGCAAGTTCATTATGGCAAACTGCTGGTATCATGTGTCTCTCTTAAGGACCAACATGTAGATTTACTTACCAAGATAAATATTACCTAGTGTAACTTTATCTAGAGAGGGCGGATTGAATCCACCTAAATTGAATTCAATATCAATCATGTTGTATAATTATAATTTTCCTAATCTGGTGAAAATCCTTTCCTAGTGTAGGATTCATGTGTCGTCATATTCTGCAATTACTCATGATTACTAGGTGCTAACCACATTAAATATGTACGTTTGTATATCATAAATTGATCAATACATATATTATCAGTTAGTACGGACATTATATAATATATACAAGGGCTGAAGTTCAAACCTCAGACACCTCACTTCTTCACATTTAAAATGTGAATTTCAGCCACTAAACTAATTGACCCTAAAAAAATAATTTACATCCGGGAAGAAGATTATTACTTGATCACGTAAGTTAATAAATGTGTTTCAATAGATTAATTATTTGGCGTCAAAATACATATTGGCACTTGATATCAATTGATGTGTCTCTCCTTATGATTGCACCCAAGTGAACAGAAAAACACAATAGTGCAATACAAATTTATGGATGAATTTACCAATTTGTAAATTTCAGAGACTATTTTGATCTATGCTTGAAACATATTGAAGTGGTCACAATGTTGTGTATATTTGCCTGATGTTCTATGATTATGGAAGAATGTTCTGCTATATTTTACGAATTAAAGTTGATTGCAAAGAGAGGTTCTAGTTGTGGTTGAAACCGATTCAGCGGAGGCCATAAAATTGCATGACTTGTGTCTCCGAGACCGTTTTTGAGATTTTGATGGTCTAAGACGAACCTACAATTTGGGACTTGGCTCATAAATAATGAGTATACAGCTCAATCATTAGAGAAATGAGAATTAGAAATATCAATCAGAAAAAAGAAGCATCAGAGATTTGAGCATTTTTTCTGATGGGAATACACTTGTCCCCACAAACAATCTAGTCCACACTAGAATACAAATGATTAGTGGATACATTGTACATTATACACACACATATCCATCACATTAAATCATAAATGATTATAAGCGTCACAGTACATAACTAGAAGCAACTGTCCATTTACCATTACAATAATCAAATTCAACAACAATTCTTTGGACATAAATTGATCTTTCTAGAAAACATAATGAGAGATACAATACAAACAAAGTCTGCAAAACAAATAAAGGACTATGATAGTATCAAAGATTGCATAGGTTTCTCCTCAATATTCTTTATTAAAACTATCTAGTATGAACATAAGAGAAAGAAAAATATTGTGTATCTTTGTTACCACGGGCGGGATACATCAAACTCACAGCCATATAATAGCTAACAGTCCTAGCTTCGCCGGAGAGTGGTTTGGACATGGTTCCGAACACTTCAATAGAATAGGACACATCATATGTAATGTATATACAGGCATGATCACTCTCAGTGCTCGTCATCATAACGTGGAAGGAAAAAAAAACAATACTAGTACACATTAAAAATACTCATCAAGCAAAAAGATTAACTACTCATTCATCCTTGTAAGCTTTACAAGGTCTAGATTCAAAACCACCACTAGCTCTCTTCTCTAATGAGTATGGCATGTAGGTACCCAAGATTTTGTCCCACATAACAAAGAACGGTTGCGAGAAGTTGTATTTGTTGCCATAGAGTTGATGATGTACATCGTGGTAAGCAGAATTGTTATTGAAAAACATATGGAATAGGTTCCCGGGGAGCCATAATCCACAGTGGTCATCCACGGTTTTAATGGTGGCAAAGGAGAAGAAAAAGATGGATGCTCGAGGACTCATACCAGATAGGAGGAAAGATAAAGCTCCGCCAATTGTGTCGTTAAGAAGCCCCTCAATGGGATGATTGTATAGAGCTCCAAATGAATAGGGTACAATGAGTCTGTGATGTAGAGAGTGAATGTGTTTGTATAGGAACTTGTTCTGATGCATGTATCTATGCATAAAATATTGCCATGTGTCCATTACCAACATTGCAGTAATAAATTGTCTTGCTAAAACAAGGAGAGAAGTATTCTCATTGGTACTACTTTGGCTATCACTTCCTGTCACCTACACAAACCAAAACCCAACCACAGTTTAGTTATAGTTATCCAGATACAATCACAACTTTATTACTTCACATTAATTCAACATAGGAAACTCAAAAAGTACACGTGATACAGAGCTGTCAACCGCGGATCATGGAAAATTGCGGTTTTCTCAATTAGTTGTCTAGATACAATCACAACTTCATTACTTCACAATAATTCAACATAATAAACCCAAAAAGTACAGATTATACAGCGTTGTCAACTCTGGAACGTGGAAAATAGAGGGTTGTTCAAATTCGTTATGCTATAGCTGCTATTCGAGAACACTTTGTTGTAAATAAAGTATTGCAGAATAATAGCAGTATGTTCAAATTCTGATATGCTATAGCCGCTATTTGACAACACTGGTGATATTAAATCAATGACTCCAAAGTAAAATCCACACAAGATTTGGCTCGAAAACGCTTCATAGATAGTAAATGCAAAACCTCTAAACTTTGAGACAAGTCAATGTTAGCAACGGTTCACAATTTATTTTTTCTAATTTTTGAAACAGAAGAACAACTCATAACCATTAGGAGCCAATTCTGCAATGGTGTTATATGCTCTTCTTTCCTTTCTCGAGTAAAAGAAACTTATTTTGTGTGTATAACATATTGTCATTAAGGAGTTTCTATAACCCACTATAGTTTCTACAGATGCAAAGCAACTATCCCATTTGATGTAGCTTAAGAAAAACAGACTCAAAAACAATTCAATCATCTAAACATATTGAAATACTCCAATTTGATAAATTAAGTAACAAAGCAAACAGCAACAAAACATTATCAGAATCTACAACAGCAAAAAACATCATACACAAGATCAACTCATATTAAGCGCTGAACTCTAAACAACTAGGCAAAACATACTATTTGCAAAAGAGGGTAAACTATGATAAAAAAGACAAAACACAAAAGATATTGAAAACAAAATTGTTTGTTGTCTACTTTTCCTCAAAAGTCAACACATAAAGGGACCAAATAGAACAATTCATTAAGCAATTAAACCTCCACAAACCAGTTTAGGCAATATAAAATCAATTCAATTATTATATCTACTAGTAATTCATAATAAGTCCTAGCTCAACCGACAAATGCTAAAATTGCTACGCTGTTGTGTCCCGAATTCGAACCTCAGACCTCTCATTTGTTTGTGAGTTTCATGTGGTATTTACCAATCCGTAAAAATATCTACTAATAAAAACTTTTCATCTCAAAAAAACTTACTGCAAACAAAAGGGTTGCAACCACAGCTTGAACAGCTTGTTGAAGTAGAACACCTTTAACAACATCAAACTTAGAAACCAAATTCTTATCATCCTCATCTTGTTTTGTATGTAACCTATAATCTTCAGCAAACAATCCCAAAACAACATAAAAACCAGAATAAATCCAATAAACTAAAAGTGGAGCAAAAGTCCCTAACATCTCATCAGAAACCCCCAAATCCATCATCATTTCTCACACACCCAGATGAAAAAATCAAATCTTTTTCGTTGATTTGATTTATAAATAACCCACAAAACCCAAAATTTGCATCAATTTCAGAAAAAATGAAATTCTCTCTCAACTTATCTTTAACCCTAACCCTTAAAATTGAAATGATTTCTCTCTCTTCCCTTGTTCCTTCAAGGTTTGGATGATTGAAGGAAAACCCAAAACCAATGAGAAGGGAATTAAATATTGGATTAGGTTTTTCCACAGAAGGAGGAAGGTTCCAAAGAGTGAGAAGAAAAGAGAAGAGAGAGAATGTTGAAAATTGTTTTGTTTGCAGGTTCCAGAATCATGCGAACAAGAGGAAAAAAATATCGGACAATCATGTGTGTTACGGTGTACCAAGTTATCGTGTGTACATGTACGTTGGATTGTTTGTTCTTCTTTTCATTTAAATTAAATAGAATGTTTAATTGATGACTCTGCTCCATTAACATATTTCTTTATTTTAAATTGGTTTCATAACTATTTAAAAATTTGAAATTAATCATAACTATTTTGTTGTTTAAGATTTTTGTCCAGGTAGCGTATTATGTGGCAAACACTTGTGGTGAATTGGCATATGTGAGTCAGCAATATAAAAAGGGATTCAGGGATGAAAATTAGGGTTCAACCATTATATAGGTTGTTCGGGTTGACTCATGACCAAAATAGATTGGATCAAACATATAAATATGTGGCTCAATTATAAATAGGTCGAGTCAGTTTGGCTCATTTATGTACTCGGGCCTCCAAGGTCGGGATGGGTCATGCTAGCCCATTTGACATCTCTAGACACACTACACAAACCTTTTTCTTCTTTCTCAGTGACGACGACAACAACAACACGCATTGCTTCAATTGTTCCAATCACAACTTCAACCCGGTTGTCCATCCAAACAACAACAACGTGACCTCCTATTGCATTGTTGATAAGACATTGTCCATTTCATGTCTCATTTTTCCACTTAATAATAGTTCATTCTATTCGTTCTAATTCTTTTTAAAATCAGCTTAAATCGTTTTTTTTAAAATTAGCAAAACATTCTCTGGGTTTCATCACATAGATTGTAATAGATTCAGTTCACAATCATTAAGACAAAAAAAATACCCATATATCAATGTCTCGTTCATCCACCCTTTCTCTCTTTTCAACTCTTAAAAGAATCTCAAATACTTGACCCAACAATGAAATCAACCTTGTTTCATTCCATAGTTGTTGCATTTTGTTCGAAGCCTCGTGATATAACAACTTACATGGTTCTTGTTTCTTTGTTTGTTAACCCCCGTTGTATCCAATACTAACATAAAATTTAAAGGATCCTAGCATGTATTTGACCTTTTTTAAATCTCAACTCGATTAAACTGGGATGACAGCTGAACTGAAACCCACTGAAAACTTGCAAAAAATTATTTGCAATAGGCATGATAAATACCCAAATTCATGGGTTTGAGCTTAGGTATTTACCGATAAATTTGAATGTATATGTGTACGGCTACGACCAATTTAGTGTCCAACCTGCACATCTGTAAATATATATATATATAACACTAAAATTCATTAATTTATTCATAAACCTATGATATTTATTGGAATATGTACTTCTTTTTATACTTTGGATTTAGAATGCAATTTAGTTGTTTAAATACCATGATTTGCACAATTTTACAAGTTCATTTGAAAGATTTTGGTTCATATTTTAAGAGTCATGCTAACCTGTGCCTCGACGTCCTAGTTAAAGATACCAAAAATTGAAGTTATTACTAAAAAAAGAAATTTTTTTAACTTTTTATGGATTGATTGCACAATTTCAATGCAATATATACTATATAATTTCCTTTTTTAGTAACCTTAACCAGTGCCCGGGGGCACCGGTTAGCCTTTTCCATATTTTAATTATATTGCGACATTTTTTTAGAGAAATGTTATGTGTACATTCATTTGATGACAACTTTGTTGACAACCTTGTTTTCTCTCTCTTCTTATTGGTCAAAAACAATGAAGATAGAAAAATGAAGAAAGAGGATGAAACCATCATGTGAGTATAAGAGAGAAAGTTGTTCAAAAGTTGTCATTAAATAGTTGTACAAACAGAGCAATGTTATACATCAAGAAAGATTTTATCAAGAAAAATTCAAGAATGACATGGCAGAATAATCACCCTTAGATTTTATCAAGAAATTGTCCTGAAATCAATGTTAGCCAATAAAATCTCTTTCTGGCCGGAAATCATGGGGTTTTGTGTGTTATGTATTTTTTTTTTTATGAAAGGTTAATAAATGAGATTGAAATCTAAGGGTGATTATTGTGTCATGTCATTCTTAAATCTTTCTAGATAAAATCATTCTTGATATCTAGCACTTTTTGTTGTTTTTTTTAGAGAGAATTGTCTTTTTTGTTGTTAAAGTACTTATATTAACACGCTAATACAAATACTTAGGTGCCCAATTGACATGGAGAATGACACTTGACTTGTTTATCCATGAGAAGACGAGCTCAAATATGATAATTTTTTACAAACGCATATACTAAGATGGACAATATAGTATATGCCCAAAGGATACTCAATGTCATCTTTTCATTTGTAAATTAAACCAACTACTTCTTGATTTATTTGGTTCGTTTAAGATTTTTTATTTACTTTAACCTCAAAAGGTTTGTTTAAGATTTCATGACAAAAGATTGTAAAAATTGTATCAAACGAATTAATTTTTATCGGTTTCAATTTTTGTCTCTTGATAACCAAATCAAACTAACTCGTTACACTTTAGTTTTTTTTGTTGAGTTAAAAGAGTGAAAGGCTGTAATGGGTGAGATACAGCAAATTCTAATAGTTACGTCCGTAGAGGATTGAAACCGTAGACGAAGTTATTGATGTGATTATTGTATGGCTAATAATGGAATTATAAAAATGGACGCCAAGTTTGACCAGGCAAAATGCAAATAGGGCAACTTCATTGAGTTGACAGAGAGAAGTCTCTTAGCTTATCACATACACGTTTCATCATGGCATGCCTTCTTTGACAAGAACATGGGTCAATGCAAAAAGAATCGATATTTATCAATTAGGCAAAGTACAATCATCAGGTTTTTTAAATATAGTATTAGAGTAGATTAGTATGCCTTTTTAATAAAATTTTAATAAGTTCCTTAAACTCACATGATCCGGACGCACGTGTATTCCTTTTGAAAAATAGTTGGGTTACTTTGAGGTTTAGTAACTTTGATAACTTTAGTGCATTTTTGATGAAAAATCACGATAAAAAAATAATTAAAATAAATTATTTTGAGTAAAGGGAATTATTGGTTGGGAGAGAGATAAATATAAAGTTACCTAAATGTAAATTCTTTTTTACATATTTTTTTCACAGAGAGAGAGGAAGGGGGGTAGAGACTAAAATCTTAAAAGAAAAAACAATCATAAGAAATCTAATGTTTTAATGAAAGACTTTTTCATGCTAAAATTTTGGTTTAATAACAGTTTTAGCCCCCTAACTTTTCCAAAGTTGCGATTTTGGCGCCCTAAGGAAAAAAAACTACAAAATCGCCCCCTAAGTTTTGCATTGATGACAGTTTTGGCCTCCAAGCCCAATTTTGACAAGGTCTACGCTGACGTGGCACCCTAAGTGAGTTGCCACATGTTTTTTTTTAGGATAAAACTTAGGTACAATTCCTTACGTGCTTTTCGTATGGTTCTTAACTAAAAATATAACCTTTTTGGTGATAACAAACTTTGAAAGAATTATGGATTTAAGGAAATCATGCTGAATTTAGTTAAGAACCATACGAAAAGCACCTAAGGAATTGTACCTAAGTTTTTTCCATTTTTTTATTACCAAAAATTGGTCTTGGGGGGCCAAAACTGCTACAGTTGCAAAACTTAGGGGGTGGTTTTGTAGTTTTTTTTCTTAGGGGGCCAAAATCGCAACTTCGTGAAAGTTAGGGGGCCAAAACTGCTATCAAGCCTAAAATTTTACTAGAAAATCTCACAAAATTCATCAAAATCCAATTTATTAAACAATCCTTCGAAATTTGAATGATTTTGAATATCACAAGACTTTGTTTAAATGATGAAGAGTCTTGATTGTATACCACAAGACTCGTTGATAGTAAAAAAGTCTTTTAAAATCTCTTAAAATCTTAATCCAATACACCTCATTATATCATGGTATGACATGGAAGAAATATGTTTACAAAGGTAGTGGAAGAAATATGGTAACAAAGGTAATCCTTCCATATTGATAAAGAGAAAAACAAACGACAGATTATGAGATAAATATAAAGAGTACTTGACCCACAAATCAGAAGAAGTACAAAAGGTACTAGCCTGATAAAAAAAAGACCCAAACATCAAGAATTAAAGCAAAGAAGGGAAATATCCCCCACCCCCGAATTTTTTTAACAAAAAACAACCCCCTTCCGCGCTTTCCAAATTATGGCATGCAAAACAAGTGTTAGTCCTTTCGGTCACTTTTTAGCCGAGGAGGACATTAAATAATCAAGGGGAGAAACCACATTATCGGGGTAAGATTGTACCCATTTCAATCTAATTTAAGATCGAATGCCAATTTTTTTTGACAAAGTTACATCTACAAATATTGCTTGTTGGTTTTTAATCCTATATATTGCATTAATTTAATCTTTATTATTACTACTTTGTGTTTTTCGAATATAATTGATAATTTTCATTCTATAATGTTATTTTTTTTTAATATATTTGTGTTTTTTTTGGAATATATTTGTGTTATATTTTGCATCAAACCTATTATTTTACCGTCTATGTATAATATTAATATTAATAAAAAAATTATGTGTTGCGTATCCAAAATCCGATCCAAATTAAACCACATATATTTGGATTAGATTGAATTATTTTAGAACAGTCGTCCAAACCGAACCGAACCACATGTGATTTTTATTCTAGATCTGATTATTGTTTATATCAAAACCGTTCCAAACCGCACTGCAAAAACCCTAACAAGATACACCTTTTTAATCTGGAAAAAACACACAATTGCTTTTAAATTAAAAATAAATAAAAATAGGGGTAGAAACGTAATGTTGTTTTATCTATCCATTCACGTCTCCCTCTTCCTCAATACACACCGGTCAAATGAGGGATACTCAGTGAGTTAATGCCGCCGCATCTTAATATTTTCCACCATCTCATCATCATTGGAAAGCTATTTTTCTTCTTTGATGTCGAGTGTTGTCTTTCCTAGAGAAGCACCACACTAACTCATGTCAACCGATTGAATGTGCACAATCATGCAATCTTTTCAATAGTTATAGTTTCAAAAATAAGAGCCCTATTGTAAACCCCTTTAGGTTCGTTGTTTGTCATATCGACTCTTCAGATGATCAATTGTTGGTGAAGAGACCATGCTTCGATGCCACTTGTTGGTCGATATAACGATAACAAAAAGAAGCTAGAAAAGGGAGGGGGCAATAATTTTTTCGATTAAAAACGTATGTGGAAGTGTGATTTAAAAATTGTTTGAAATAATATGACTATATTGGATTTTGCAAGAGCTTCAATGATAATAGAATAAGCAATAAACGAAGATAATTCAATTATGAACGAGATGTTAAACCTTGAATTATTTCTTAGCAAGCAACTAATCAATACATACAACAATTTACTAAACTTATCACTATATCAAACCATACCTACTCTTAAACAAGAAATCACTAATGCAAGTAATTACACACTTTGATATATGTGATGAATTAAGCAACAAGTTATCATTTCTATCAAAAATTGATTTGCAGAAATTTAAAGATTTAGGGAAAGAAGAACACCGAGATTTATAAAGGTTCCCCCTTTTCGTCCTCGCTATGGGTATATCCTCTCCTCGTAGAAGAAAACATGTCTTATATGGGATTCCAATATGATGAAAATGTTTACAAGTGTATGATTACAAAGATTCATTCGATTCCTAATGTTTTATGTTAATCAATCACACTAGATCCAATCTTCAAACTCTCTTGAAATCAAACAGCCACGAGTTCTTCGAATCTCAAGCTTGCATGCAATCCTTTGATCTTCTACTCTGAGAAATTGTCTTTGCCATGCCTCCGCTTTGATCACCTTGAACCTTGAATGTTTGAGAAACAACCTAGATCCCATTGAACTCCCACAATTACCTTTGGAGGTGAAAGGTACCTCCTTTTTCTTTAGATCCTTAATGCACCACCAAGATCCTTGAAAGAAACCAAACTTACAATTAACCTAAGAACCCTAACAATATAGATATAAAATCCTACAATAGTATTTAGAAAAAACTGTTTAATATGAAGAATGATGTAGAAAAGGAGAGGTTGGAGACTTTAAAGTGTTTTTGCAAATTGATTATATGAGTGAGAAAATGAGGGAGTGAGGTGTATTTAGGTGTGAATGAGAGCAAAAAGTTTTCCTCAAAATGACACTAAAAATATGAGCTTGAATCAAATCATGTGAAGCATGAATTGATTCAATTAATGTAAAACTAGAAACCTGGATGATATGAAGATTGACACGAAGGTAACATTGAATCGATTCAAGCCAGTTCCAAATGAAGAATGAATCGATTCAAAATTGCATAGACATGCTTCTGAATTGAATCATGGTTTCCATATATAGATTGATCTTATTTAAAGAACTTTGATAGGACTCAACAACTAGAGGCCAAAGACCCGAGGTACTGAATGAATCGAATCAAAATCTTTTTGAATCAATTCAAACCACTTAAACCAAACAATCGAGGTTGACAATGATGGAAATCATAATTTCCAAGGTATAATTTGAACCGAATCAAGTGTTTTAAAATTTAAGAAAACTTGAATAGCAAGAAACACCTAAACTTAAGAATGACTAATGTAGATGATTTCGAGATAGATATTAGCTAGGGTGCTTTTACATATTAAGCAATCACTGATATACAACATAAACATAACAATAAAAACATCATAAAAACAAAATTAAAGGAGTAACCTAATAGCGCCATCTCATACTAACTGTCATAACTAACTACATGTAAGATAAATGCAAATGAAACTACAAATGAAATTAAGCTAACTAGAAGGTGACTTGCGTTGTAAGATAAGTAACTTGTGCTTCAAGTTTTGTCATTTCTTCCTCTTTTCTATTTATTGTTGATACACCCTCGTAAGTTGGAGGTTGGTATATGTCTACCATCCCAGTATTGAAAATGCAATCATTGAACTGTTTTGGTCATGCTACTTTGGTGAAAACATATATTGTTTGATTATGTGAAGTAATGGGAAGCAAACATGTGACTCCTGATTGAATCTTCTCATGAACCAAATGGCAGTCTACGTATAGATGCTTGGTTCTTTCATGAAACAATGGATTAGCAGAGATATACGCTGCAATTTGATTATCAGAATATAGTACATGCAAACGAGATGGAGCTTGTTGCAAGTCATGAAGCAGGAAACACATACATTGAAGTTCTATAGTAGCAGAAGCTAATGTTTTATATTTTGCTTCTGCAGATGAACATGAAACAATTTGTTGCTTCTTTGATTTTCAAGAAACAAGGGATTTTCCAATAAAGAATCAGTAACCATAAGTAGATCTTCGTGTATCAACGCACCCTCAAACATCATCATCACTGAAGAGAACATTTGAGGTAACGTTGAACTCTCAAAGTTGCTTTATGATGCGATTCTGTATGGGATGCCATGAAATGACTCAGTTGTTGTGCAACAAATGCTATATTTGGACATGTAATTATGAGGTAAAGCAAATGTCCAACTAATCTTCTATATGCAATGATATCAAGATATGGTGATCCTCCATCTTGTGACAAAAGAAGATAGGGATCAATAGGTGTATTCATTGGTTTGAGCCAGTTAATCCTGAATCTTCAAGTAATTCTAAAAAATACTTTCTTTGACATAGATTAATTCCTTTGGAGGATCTTGCCACTTCAAAGACCTAAGATTTTTTTAACTAGCCTAGATTTTTTATACGAAAAGTACTATCCAAACCTCTTTTCAATTCATCAAACATAGCTAGAGATGTGCCATCTAAGATTATATCATCAATGTAGACAAATATCAAAGTGAATGAAGTGGCAGTAAACTTAATAAACAATGTATGATCAGAATTAGCTTAGGTAAAACCATGAACATATAGTGTAGAAACAAAAATCTTTTTTATGAGTGTTTTAACGATAACAAACCTTATAGAATAAAGACTAATTTTTATGAACAGTGATCTATTGATGTTTGCACTTAAGTCTTTTTACATAAGTAGAGAAGAAAGGAGTCTCTTACATATTCATGTATGCACTCAATGGAAGAGTTAAAGTAGCATGGTAATATTACAACAACATCATCACAAGATCAAAGAAGATACCAAAAGACTATTGTTGAAATCACAAGAATGTTGATTGAAGATTCCATAATAATTGAGATTCATTTATTCAACCTCATTACAACAAGGTTCTTAACAAGCGTTAAAGATTCAAGGAAGAAGAGGTTTATAGTTGAACAATCATGATAGAATAATTAAAAAGCTACACAAGATTATGATTAAAGTTATGTGACAAAACACATATTGAGTTGTGTTACATACCTTGAGGATTTACTTCAACAATACATGTCAAAGCTTTTCAAGACATGAAGATTCAAGATGATCTTCAAATAGTTTCTCAAAGAGTTTAAGGAAAAAGCATAACCGTTTCATTCAATAGAAAGATTGTCCTAGTGCCATGAGTACATTCATGCTTAAACTAAAACATCTCAAAGATATTCAATGAACAAGATAAAATATGTACAATTATGAAGAGGTGTTATTAGAAGAATTACATCATTACCAAAATAGTTTAAGGATAATTAATCAAGAAGCTACTATCATCTCATAGATAAGGGAACATTATTAACTATGATGATTTTTTTTTATTATTATAATCAAAAGTATTCTCGTTAGTTCATCAAAATGATAAGAAACAACTTTGAAGAAGAAACCAATTCATGAATGAATTCTTCATTAAGTCATTCATCAATCTTCAATTTCGGCCTCGCGGGGGGACTTGCTTGGGCAATTGGATTAGCTCTACGAGCCTTCCTCATTAGCGAAACCCCTTTTTTTGGTATGTGGGAGGGATCGGGATCCGACTCGAGTCTAGTTTTGTGGATTGGAAAAAGTGCCTCAGCCCTCAAAGGTGAAAATTCATGATAATATGTATGGATATTATATCATAAAGGACTTATGATGATCCAAGAATTTTCCATCAATTTGAATCATTAAGATCAAATCAAAAATACATTCTTTTTGTCTCACCAAAAAAAAAACATAAAGAATCTATTACACAATGGCATAAATGAAAGGTATCAAATATGTCGCACAAGGCTTTTTCATTAAAATGAAGAGTCAACAACAAAAGGTTGAAGGATTTCCATCCTTAAAAAGAAAAGGAAAATGAACCATATCCAGTAACATCATGCAGAACATTTCAGTCATCTAAGGATAACATTCTAGCCATAATTCAAAGGAACAGAAAAGATCATATGACTCAGAGTAAAACAACAAACATCAAAATATTATTGCACATGAGTCATGGTAGCAGTATAACAGAGAATTCAGCATAAATGCCTTAAAATAGTTCAACTCATTAAGCAAAATAAGAAGGATCCATCAAAAGTTGACATCTCATTAAAGGATCCTAGTGACAAAAGCTCATGACGTCATCAAGATGAGATCATCATGTCTCATCACATTTGCTGGAAACACACTCCAGCAAATCAAATAATACCACCATCTTACATCGAGAACGTTATAGGAAATGAGGACAACGTTCTAGATGAGCAAATGGACATTCTTACTCTCCAAGCAATCAAGGGGAGCATATTCTACATGAAAAAATGTGTCTAACAACTCTGTTTTTGAGCTTATTATCAAAGTTTATCATGTTATATAAATAGGGAAAGACATGAAGGTTTAAGGCAAGAGTTTGAACACAAAGAACATCATTACATAAATGAAATATTCACTACAACATAAACTCTTCATAAACAACAAGCTGTAGCTCTCTCACTATATCTTTGATCAATATCAATCACGAGTTTGTTCATCATAATCTCAAACATTAGCTGAGAAGTATTTGAGACTAAGTGATTGATTTTAATCATAATCCACTTCTAAATGCAAATATCATAATCTCTTCATCTATAACACACTCCAGCTCATATATAGCATATTTGTGGATTACATATTATGAGTGTGTTCATATCATCATACCCTCAAACACGAGTTAAGTATAAATTCAATCCAAAACAATGTTATCATTATCACTGATTCACTGAATCCTTTTCCTATTTCTATTTGTAATAGTATTTTGAGAAATAAAGTATCAACCTTTCTAGTACGAAAGCAAAAAAATTGTAAAAGCCTGCCGTGGTTGATAATACAAAGTAAGAAACTGATCTAGTGTGATCAAGAAGAATAGTGTTGTCCATAACGTTTTGGTAGCTGAAAACTATAATGGAAAATCTCACACGAAGTGTGGGGACTGGACTAACATGCATTGGGTCAATCATGATAACTCTCTTGTGTGATTCTCTTACCCTTATCTTTTGTTATTTGTCTTTAAAATCACGCATAATCACATTAATAATATTTTCATTACACCATCCAGAACAATCTGGTCTTTAGTAAATTATTTGGCTAATATTTATCATTATATTATCAAGAACGCTTTGATCCTTATTAATTTAAATTGCTTAGTATTTATCATTATACTATCTAGAACGATTTGGTCCTTGTTAATTTAATTGCCTAGTATTTATCATTATACTATCCAAACAATCTGGTCCTTTTTAAATTAAGCATAACCTCTACCAAGATTTTTGAGTATATAAGTTTTGTAAGTTGCAGGACTATCGACGTGTTTGCTCTTGCGGTAGAATTGACTCAAATGTACGATTGGAGTGAAGCAACAAAATGTAACTTCTTAATATTATGTTGCAATTGGCATTGGGACATGAGATTAACAGTGGACATGGAACCAAACAAATAGTAAATTTTAAAAGGAGCACATTTCAAACTCCCCTTTCTTGTGACTTTCTTCCATTTCATATAGAAATTGAGTAAACTTCTCAAACCATTAACAACTAGCCTGTTTAAGCCCGTATGTAGACTTAAGTAGCTTACAAACTTGGCCAGATTTGGGAGAAGAAAAACACCTTGAGGAACCTTCATGCAGCCAGCTTCATGTAAATCACCATGCATAAATGCATTGTTGACGTCTAGCTGGTGTAGATGCCAACCATGAATAGCTGCAAGAGCCAGTAGAACTATAACAGTTGATAATTTGGCTAACAGGTGAGAAGGTTTCAAATAGTCTAATCCTTCTGTTTGATTGAAACCTTGAGCAACCAATCTTGCTTTAGATCTCTCTATACTACCTTTTGCATGTCTTTTAACCCATCTACTGCCAATAGAGACAACATCAGGAGGTAGATCAACAAATTCCCATATGTGGTTTGCATTTAGTTCTGCTATCTCATTTTGCATAGCAGTAATCCATCTAGAATCCCAACTTGCAGCATGAAAACTAGTAGGCTCAACTTCACTAGTGAGAGATAAAGCATATGCTTGATGTTTAGAGGATAATGTTGAATAACTGAGGAAGTTATTGATGGTATAGCTACAAGTTAGGGTTACAAACAGTCTTGAAGATGAACTGGTGTTAGACTTTCTAGTTGAAAGGTAGCATTATCCCAAACTTTGTTGGATAAATAGAAAAATGTACATACACATGAATTTACAGATTCACTATCAAGTACGAGTGAATGAACAACTGTATGTGACTCATTTTGAAGCCAAATTCCAATGATAAAAAGTAATAGTCTGTACAGAGTTCTTGCTATAGATTAATGCTTTGGCAATTCCCCAAAAGACAACTAACAAAATTGAGAACATTGTAAGAATAATCAACTAGACCACTTCTCTTATGTTGCTACATAGGTTAATGCCCATCTTCATGCTTTGTTTTATACTGTACTGAACTTCCTCCTGAATTGACTTTCATTACAATACAAAGCAAATCAAACAATACCACCATCTTACATCGCCTCCAACTTCTGGGTTTCAGGAGTTTCCTTGACGAAGTTGAGGCGAGTCTGTTTTGGTTTCTTGCTGGGCACTACAGAGTTAAAGCAAAAACAATGTTATCTGTCTAGATATTTGTCTGAGAAGTGGTATAAGAAAAGTGCAAGAACTGTCTCAATACCTTCTTTCTTGTCTTGTTTATTGGATGTAAGGACCGAAGATTTCCATTTCTCATAATCTTGCGTTTCCATCTGTTTCCTTTTTTTATAACTTGAAACCTGGATATACAGACAAATGACAATTTCGTTATTCATTTGAATTGGAAAGGACACGATACATAAAATGTTAACATAAAACTGTAAGAATACAAGGCAACGGAACAACATAATGGTGAAAGTAAAATATGAATCAAAAGGTAGAATATTGTGGTACTTGTGTTTAAAACTGACTCCCCATCACCACTTTATAAACTAAATACAAAAAGATTTTATTTGAGAATGAATTCAACTGCACTTTCTGGTGCACACATTTAAATCCACTGATCCAAAGTATGCAATAGGCTTTTTCCCAGTCTGAATTGAAATTATTAATTAAGTGGAATTGGTTTCTATGACCCTGCCAAATAGAGGCCACTACAAAGAACAAAACAATGCAACAGCTCATAAACACCTAGTATAATCTTCAAAGAGAAGCAACTGTCACTAAAATGTTGAAACTGGTATTGCCATTAATACACTATACTTGGTCCAATTATTGAAAATCAATTTAATTACCTTACAAAATTGTTTAACAGAAAAATGTGATGACTGTTAATAAATAAACCAACTATAAAATGTATCAAGGAGAGTAATGTGAACATCGCATTCACATAAAACTGTAAGAAAAATCAACTTCTAGCTTCCTATCATAACACATGCAGCAACTTAAATGCAAGCTTTTTATACATTTACGATTGCTGCTATCAAAATTGCTATGCTACTGTAAATATAGTTTTGCTTTGTAAAATTTAGATCTGACTTTCCATTTAAACTAAAACCATCAATTAGTAAGGATGTACCTAGTGCACGGAACATCATTAGCTCACCAATCTAATAGACACTGGTGTTTCATAAGGCAGAGTTGTAAAGGGCAATAATGCATTATGCATCCACCAACTTTGGCATTGATGACAATAATGCATTAGCAAAAAAAAATTAAATGGACCATCTTGAGTATTCTTGCTGTCTGGTCATTAAACAATTTCTAAGAGAATAAAAGCATTCACAACTTTGACAAAGCTCCTTAAGTAAAGTCGATGTTTTACTCTTCATACTCTGGTTTAATTTAGCGCAAACCTTGTGTTTCAGATTTCAACATTACGTATAATCACTACACATTAACCTTCATTTCTAGTTTCCTTAATCAAGCCAATGTATGGATCCAACAGATAATAAAAAAAATGTGGGATTTAAGACAGGGCAACAAGGGATGGTCAGAACAAAAAAAATCAAAAACACGCAGAAAACCAACAGATAATACAAGACATGAAAATTTTCCCATATAATTTTAGAAAATTTAATTCTAAACCTCCAACAATACAGTACAGTAGACATGACCACAAAATTAGTCTATCTCAACGAATTCAACTTGGGTAAAACCAATATGAAAGCTGGTCTATAAGGATCAGTTTCATATCCCGGTAAAAAGCAACACTGATGAAAAGAACCAATTCCTTGTTTTTTACAAATAATTTAACAATGTTACACCAAAACAAGTATTAAATATTCATGTAAGCTTCAAAGAGAGAGTAGCCATTGATACCTCTGCCCCATCATCAGACAAATAGCCGCCATCCTCAGCTTTTCTTTTGCTTGGTAAGACATCAAGCAGATCTGCCCAAAGAAGCAGGAATCAGAAAAGAACACGCTTAATGCAAAAACATGAATTGAAAAGCAAAAACTGAATAGAACATGCGATGTTAAGCAATACATAAAACTGAAAACGGGATATATACCTCTATTGGTCTTCACTTCTTTAGGGTCTTTCTTTTCTTTAGCAATACCAAAAACATCATGGCACAAATCTTTCATAGTAGTAGAAACCTACAACACCAATTCACAATTCATTGAAACTCATTAACACCGCTCACAAACCTAATAAACCCATCACACATTAGAGATTCATTGTACATTTTGCATATAAAACACTTACACTAGAAAATTCAGATTCAGATGTACCACAAAGTTCAATCAGCTTAATCTTATCAACTTTCAACTGCAAATAAGAATCACAAATCATATCATTACAATATATAACCACATACTTTGTGTTTTTGTTGAGATTGTTACAAATGTACCTTATGTTTCTTTGAACATAAATAAAAGGCAACAGCCATGAAAACCGGACGAGTAAAATCAGCACTTGCACGACGAGCAGCCGGCAACGACGAAAGAAACCGTTCCTTATAACTACAAACAACATTATTAAAACACATTCCCATCAGCATTTCATCAAACACGTAACAGACATTATTAAAACAACAAAATCAAGAACTTACAGCTTGAGACCATCACGAACAAACGGTATAATCCGAACACACCCGAATTGAATCGCCAATTCCCTCACATCAAGCTTCAACCTAAACACAAATTCATCATTAAAAAAATAAAAAAAATAAAAAAACAAAAAAGAAATAATTGAAAATGTAAAAAGAATAAAAAAAAGATTAATTTACTTGACACCAATGCTATTGTGAAGCGAATTATAGGATCTGATATAACCCCTTTCAGACATTCCACTAAGTTTTACCGCAGAAGAACGATCGAAAAGAACACCAAGCTTCGTCGCAGCGATTTCCATACAGATGATAGCTTTTGCAACTTCACCCTAAAAATAATTGTAAAAAAAAAAACGGTTATGGAAAAAAAAACCGAAAACGGTTATAGAACTGTAAGTAACGAAAAAGCTGCTTACGACGCCGATGATTGAGGAATCGAAGTGGACATCGCAGAGGCGACGGAGTTCAGCGGCTTTACGGATGAGAAGTTTGGAATCGGAGAGTTTGAGTTTCTTTGCGATCTCTGAGATATCCATTTTTGTTTTGTTTTTTTTTGGAAGTGAAGAAGGGAAATGAGATTGGCATGTTAGTGTTTTTTTTATTTTACTTTGTTTTTTGGGTTTTGAATATTCGCGCGCGCTGTGTTTGCCGGGAAATATTTTTCGTTTGGCGCTTTTGCAGGGTGAAATTTGGTTTTGATGATTTAGATTTGGAATTTTAAATTAAACTATTTAAAATTAGATGCGACACTTTTTATTATCATCACTCATTGCTTTAGATTTAATTGATGTCACGTTTATGAAAATAATAATTGTAATTTAATTTTCAATAATACATATGAGCTCACTTAAAATAAAAACTAAAAGTTTGAATATTTACGGAAAAAAAAAACATATTTAACTCTAGAAATAATTTAATTTTTTAGTCTAATTTTTTCCTAATTGAATATGTAATTTTTTTTTCATATTTATGTTTAGACAAGAACATTTTACGCTCATTGTAGACCTTGATAGGACTTACCTAGGTCTCAAGATTATATCAAACATAGAGATAGCAATGAGTTAAGCTCAACCGAAACCCCCGTAAGGCAGACCAAGCCACCAAAATCATAACTGAATAAAGACTTTTCATTAATTAATTCCAACAAATAAACAGATGTTTATCTTAGAACCACAATCAGAGGGAGTTTGGTTCCTCATGGCAACCCTAACTTTCTCCTCCTTATTGATAGACTTAATCCTTGCCTTCACCTTGCACCATCTGGTTTATGAATCAATAAAATGTTTGCAACGGGGTCTCTCTATATATAAGCAAGTTTAGAACCAAGTTGGAGGGCTTTCCACCGATTTTGGCTTGAAAAACAAGCTAGAAGGGCATTTTTGTCTAAGCCATGCATCTTGGCACATGCTGAGGCGCATCCTGGGACGGTAGCTTAGCCAAAAAAATGATGTTTTTCTTCGTTCTTTGTGTGAATTCTGTCATGCTTTCATCTTCGGACTCGGTAAATTATTTTCCCACATTGTATTTCCTTAAAAGAAACCTTCTTGAACTCCTGTAATCTTCACTCTTGCCTCCATAACTCCATGATATATCTTGATTTTTTGATTTACATGATTTCTCACTAAAATGACTCAAACACACATGTGGAATTGCTTGTTTTGGGAAGAAATATAATTACATGGACTCAAATGAAAACAATATAAATTTTCCCTTAAACCAAGCAACTCCTTTAAAATATGTCTCAAATGACCTCAAACTCCAATAAAACGACTCAAATCACATATCTAAAATATCATGCCTTCGTAAATATGTTTGCATTTGATCAAATTTGACTCTTGGTAATGTCTTCGTAAATATGTCTGCAACTTGATCTTGAAGTATGATGGATAACTTAACAGGTATACTAAATTTGTAATAATATTTATAAAGTTAAAGTCCACAAGGATTGAAATGTCTACTTAACAATGTCAATTTATATTAGGATGTTAAATAGGGGGGTGCACATGCAATAAGTTTGTTTGCAAAGAAATGTAAAACTGATAAAATCAAGATAGGGAAGGGATTAGGTTGTTTACAATGCACTTTTCTTTAGTTACTTGGTAATTGCATCCGGTTAATACAATTGGTTACTAAGCACACAATGTTTTAACAAAATAGTTATGACCAATGTCTTGACTCATATCCCTTTTCGTTGATCACAAATCCCCTAATGTTATAGACGAGTTTTTGGTTATTGGAGGTTTTGTTGTACGTTAAAACTAATGTCACAAAGGCATTAATAAAATATTACCAATCACAATTTGAACAACTAATATTAGATCAAATCCCACATGTTAGGGTTAATATTCATTCAAAACCTAGACCAGTTCATCGATATTTGTAAACATACAAAAACGAATTAACGCAAAATGTTTGATCTTGTATCAAATATGTAACATCCCATACGACTTTTAGGATTGCCGACTGACCCCACAAATCAACACGAATCTTTTCAGCATGCTTTGTCCTCACTCGCACGCTTACCGGGAAACTTCCCGGTAGGTCACCCATTCAAAGACTACTCCAAGTCAAGCACGCTTAACTGTAGAGTTCTTATGGAATGGGCTACCAAAAATAATATGCATCTCGTTGATATAGATAGTACCAAACAATTCTTATAAGCCTTCCTTCAACCATGTAGTCCCATACCTACATGGCCTCAGGATCCTTCTCATTCCGGTGTAATTCGGTTCCTCTAAAAGCTGTCGGGAGCCGCTCATTGTCGTGCCTTGTGCACCGGCGACCACTTCCCACCCACGTCAGTCTTGGGTGTTACATGCCCACCAGCTTCCGCTTGGTTCGTCCCCGAATCATACCGTATTGGGAAAGGTTGGCTCTGATACCATTTGTAACATCTTAGACGACGTTCAGGATCGCTGACTGACCCCACAAATCAACACGAGTCTTTTCAGCATGCTTTGTCCTCACTCGCACGCTTACCGGGAAACTTCCCGGTAGGTCACCCATCCAAAGACTACTCTAAGTCAAGCACGCTTAACTGTAGAGTTCTTATGGAATGGGCTACCAAAAAGAAGACGCATCTTGTTGATATAGGTAATACCAAACAATTCTTATAAACTTTCCTTCAACCATGTAGTCCCATACCTACACGGCATCAGGATCTCTCTCATTCCGATGTAATTTGGTTCCTCTAAAAGCTTTAGGGAGCCGCTCATTGTCGTGCCTTGTGCATAGGCGACCATTCCCCGCCCTCGTCGGCCTTGGGTGTTACAAAAGACTTGTAACATACATAATGTTTGATCTTGTGGTATTATGATATATTAGACTTCCAATCAAACTTCGATAGTTTGATGCATCAGATTCCGGGGAAGGGGATGCATCATCCTCTTGAAGTTTTTCATTTGTTAATAGTGGAGAAACTACTGACTTGCAATCATTCATCTTAAACTTCTTCAATAGTGCTTGAATATTTAATACCTCTGATAAAAAGAAAGCTGATAAAATCATTCCAATAGATTATTCCAATTTCAATGGCAAAAAAAAAGTGGAATTCACATAAAGGTAAAAACATGAATTCTTGTAGAGCTTAAAGTATTAAAGCTAACAGTTAATCGTTGCCTTTAATATCTTGAGTCAAGGGTAAAAAAAAACATAAATTTTCAAGTTCAGGGGGTACTTTGCACATAAGTACAAAATTTTAGGGCGTATTTGCTCATAACCGTAAAAAACATCTAGATTTTTTTCAAAAAAAAAATTCAAATAAAAATTATCACCTGTGACGTGGCATGACACACCAGACACGTGACAGTGCCATGTAGGCAATCAAACGTCGTGTCATGTTAACTAACAGAGGAATTTGATGGAGGGGATAAATTGATTAACGTTATGAAATTTTTTTTGGGGGAGGTAATTGAAGTTTTGTTAATGTCACGGAGGTAATTGACGAAACTTATAATTTCTAAAGGTAATTGTCTATTCACTCGAAAGAAAATTAAAAGAGGCAAGAGGATTGGTTGTCACGTGAAAGAATAATGGAAAGGATCAAGTATAGAAAAAATAAAATAATTAAAACATAGTTGTGTGGTTGTATGTGGGCAAGAGTGGAAAGAAGAAAAGAAACTTAGAAATATCTATTAAATGTACTTTCAATTAATGGTTGATATCGCACTTTTCAAAATAAATATATATTTGAATCAAGAAGATTAAAAAGGAAAGTTTAGAACTAATATTCTAAAAGGAAAATGCTATATCTATCGACAAAAGCAATCCCGAGAGTTTCCCACATGACCTGCACATGACACTATCCCAAACCATCTAATCTTTGCCAATTCATAACACCCAACCTCCGTAATTCTCTCACAAGAATCCGGCGGTCACCACACCCACCCCCTCATCGGGTTTCTCCCAACTTTATTGTGTTTTCTTTTATCATCAATGTTCCTTTGTTGTGACTCTGTCATCGTTCGTTTGCCGTTGCCATCGTTCCTTAATCGATTTTCTATGGAAATAGGATAATTATATCTTTTGAATCGAATTATTTTTCCAGAAATGTCGTGCTTTTATGTTCCATACATTACCACATGCAAGATTAGTGCTTAAGCAATGTTTTTGGATGTGCTTTGTTGATGGCAACAATGACGTTTGCTGGAGTTTTTTTTTTTTTCTTGTGTGTATGTTGTTGACAAAAAGGAAATGAGTGTTGTTTAATTAAGGAGAATTGAAGTCAAATAACTTGGAGGGATGTGAGTTAATGGCAAAGAACTTGTCAAAGTTGAACAATTGCTTATGGAGTTATTGTCATGGAATTTGTTTTTATGTTATCACAGTAAAAATAATTGGTTACAATAAACCGGCTTATCACCAATAATTTTATTCTGTAAGATTTAATTAAATTGTGAAATCTTGTTAAATTTATGCAAGAAAACTGTAAATGATCTTCACTAGAGAAGCCTCCAAACTGTAAATTTATGCAAGCTACTGAAGCTTCCATACATTCTCTCTAAATCAAGTGTTTGTTCCACGCCAAACGATGAGATTCTGAACGGGTTCTTACCAATTGCATAGAAAAAGCATTCAACAATTCTGAAACTTATGCATTGAGTGATCATCTCTTCTAGACCAACCCTTGGTTGCTGTTGTTGAGTACCTTGAGGTGGATGATTAGCTTGTGGAGGTTGGAGTGAGTTGTTTCTGTTGTAAAATTAGGAATAAATTATCTTTACAAATAATAATCAAAATATAAATATAAGAATCAATTTATGTTAATGAGAATAATCAAGGGAGATTCCAAGGAAACTTATCTGTCTGAAGATTGTTGTATAATTGACCATTGACATACTCAATCAACATCTCTAAACATCAATTCAATAAGACAGCTACAAAATGAACAAACGGTGAAAGAAGTCTGAGACATGCTGATCGCACTATCCTTAAGGATTTTCCGCGTAGTTATACGCTAATCCCTCAGGATTTAATAAGCCCTTTTTGATTTAAAATCAAGGATTCAGAATCGACAAGAAGAAATATTTTCAGGAAGATGTAACCAAAATTGTACATTAGACTCGTTGAAATTGTTTATGACTCTGAAAGATAAATATGAGGGAGCTTATTGTGTTATCCATCTGTGCCAAAAAACCGTACTTAATTATCAATAAAATGCACTATTAATACAATTAAAATTGTCGGTTATAGTTTAACAAAGTTAACAAAAAATAAGGAGTGTACGTTATATATGCTACTGCACGTAGCACAAACCAGGGCAGGGAACACATTATAATGTTAACTACATGTACATCCTTTTGACTTGGTAAATTAAAGGAAGTTAACATGTTTGGACTGATTCAATATATATGACCAAAGGGATTGGACCATGTCTAACAAAATAAAATATTAATAATGATAATAATAATAAGTTTCTATTAAAAATATTTTTCTATATTTCACAATTGAAAAAATGGGACACAAAATATTTAAAACTTTTGAAATATATTCAAAATTTACAACAGTTGCTTCTATAGGATAAATTCAGATGTTCTGTCCAACCACGATTGTAAGTGTTGGATTATGGATTTCTATACTGCCTGGTGAAGGTTGCCATGTACTTTACTTGTTCTTTTGTGGGGAGTTGAGCTACCTCCCTTGCATCCAAGTTTTTTGCCAGAGTTTCTATTTGAATGCTAAGAAGTTTGTTACTAGTAAGTAAAACATCTTGAGTGTCCAGTTCAATCATACCTTTTTTCTTAGGGGCAGCCTCCTCAGTGTGTTAAAAATTCACAAACATTACTTGTTTAATGAATTAATTAGGAAAGATGAAAATTTGAAGAAAAAGGGTGTATAAGCATGATAAAATCAGTCTATATTATGATGACTTCATTACATGCATGATGTTTAAACTTTGCTATTGGTAAATGTTTATAATTTCCATGAATTTCTCTTCTTCTATTATGAAAATGATGATGTTGAGAAGTTAAAAAAGAAAATGAAATGGGTTTTCACATGAAATTGCAAACTGAGAAGTAAATTTATAACTATAAGTTAGAACATTGCATGTAGTAATGAAAAAGAGAAGTAGTGTATTCCAAAATTGTATGAGTATTTTAAGGTGGAAAGACTAAATGCAAGTATAACTGTCCAAATTATAGTATAAAAAGATATTGATCCCATAGATATCGGGGAGCTATAGCTCTCTATAGTTTTCCAATAGAAAACTTGTTTGCAAGAAAATAAAATAAATAATTTGTCACAATATTAAAATAAAGTTGAAGGTTTGTGAAAATAGTTAAAAAGACTTAGAAGTTCTCAAAGCTTAAAGCGTGGTTTAAACAAAGATTCAATTATGATATAACTTTACTACGATCTACAACGTATAGCTTTCTATGGCTTCCTTGCGACCTGGTGGTTGTTGGGAGTATATCAGCACTCAACCTTCATGTTAAGCACGTGAAGACGTCCAATCAGAGTGTAGTCACATAATATTAACATGCTACGTTGCTAGGTTATGTCATCAACATTTCCCACCGAAGTCTTATTATGCTGAGCCTTTAGCTATGACAAGAGTCTTAGTTAGATCTCAGCTCTTAATCGGCTCCTCCAAGATCTAGTACTCATGCAAATTAGTCTCTCTTGTTCCCTTCACCTTTCAGTGAATAGGGACTAACTCATATCAAACAAACATTTTCCATTCCATTACCCAATCGGTGTCAGGAAACTATATCATCAAAAGTAAAAGAAATCAAGTTTTACTTTTAAATATTTTGAGTTAAAACTGTTCGTTTGAAAGAAGCTGAAAGTTGTTTCAATCCATTTGATTACTTTTTATTAAGTAGTATTTTTATTTTGAGTGATGTCATTAGTTTTTATAAAGCACCCTCTCAGTTTAGATCTCATACTCCGCAAGTCTAGTTCTTAGAAGTGTATTCTTTATTTTTGTTCAATGTGTTCAAAATTCATTTTTAGTGATTTGATTTTATTGATATATTGCATTCAAGCTCTTATTATATTTGGAGTCAAGTTTTGTGTTCAATATGTTCAAAATCCATTTTTAGTGATTTTATTCGATTGTATATTGCATTAAAGCTCTTGTGATATTTGGAGTCATGTTTTGTGTTCAATATGTTCAAAATCCATTTTTTAATGTTTTGATTCGATCCATGTATATGTTGAATCGATTCAATCAAGTTCTCGGGTGTTTGGCTCATGAAAATTGATTTCGAATCCATTCGGAATTATTTGATTTCTATTAATCATCATTTTATTCAAATTGAAGATTGTCTAATTCCTACAAATCTTCATGAAAACCCAAATTTCATATTTTACACTATTGATCCGATTCAAAACTTTAAGGATTCGAATCAAACCCTTTTTTTAGTGTTATTTTGAGCGCAACTTACTCTTATCTCACACACATACTCTTACTCACACACTTCTTTAATTACTGAATCAATTTTCAAATATCACTCTTGAGTCTCCAAGCCTCTCTCTACTTGTTCTTCAGACTAAACACTTTTTCTAAGATATTAGTAGAATTTGAGGCGTAGATTGCTAGGGTGCTATAGGAATTGTACATTGGTTTCTTTCAAGAAACTTGATTGAGGATCAAAGGGCTAAAGGAAAAGAAGGATCTCTTTTCACCTCCAAGGGGAATTGTGGGGGTTGTTTCTAATCTTCTCAAAGGTTCAAGGGATCCAAGCTCCGGACATAGAAAAGACGAATTCGCGGGAAGCAATTCAAGGGATTACATGGAAGCTTGAGCTTCGAAGACCAAGAGTCTCTCCAATTTCAAGAGGACTTAAAGATTGGTGGTAGTGTGGTTGCTTAGGATTGAAGATCAAGGAATTGAAAGAATCTTCTGTAATCAAAATAATTTGTAAACATTGTTTTCATCACAGTGGAAGACCGTGATACAGACGTTTTCTATCACGAAGATAGGACTTACCCCGTACCAAGAACAAAATGGGGAACCTCTATAAATCTCGGTGTTCTTCTCTTCTATGTCATTTAAGATTTCTGCATTATTTTTGTTTATGATTTCATTACCTGACGTTAACTTGATTTGATTTTGAATTATTTTGTTTCCCTAACATAATCTTAATTACTTCAATTGATATTCTTTCAAATTCAATTCCATCGCAATCAAGTTGAAAGTAAGCTTCAAGAAATTGATTCATATACATTGTGTTCATTAGTTGTTAGTGTGATTTGTTGTTAATAGGTTTGGTTTGAGAATATTTAGTTTTGCAATTTGAATGTATGTGTATTGATTATTGATTTGCTCCATAAGATTCATTATTTGAACCTCTCAATTGAGCTTTGAATCTTATTAGTAATATATTGTCTTAATTTTGTTATCATCATAAGACACAAATTCAATAGTCATACTTTTGGTAATCCACGTTTTCGCAAAACCATTTAAAAAACGAAAAACGCTAATCAACCCCCTCCAGCACACTTCCTAGTTCGTCATATAGACAAACAGAAGAGCAAAGCTATAACTTTATAAATCTTAAGAAATAATATCATAACCTCATCATGTCTAAACCACAAGAATGGTTAGCTCATAAATGCTGAACCTTAGGGATAAAGATGAAATGAAATATAAATGAAAACATGAAAAACTAAATCGATAGATAAAATAGAGTTAGTGCAAGATTACAATCCGTGAAGGAGAGACGTGAACTAAAATCATCACCAAGTAATCCCAACTCTAATTCACTGAGAAAAACACTCATGCTCATGGAGAATATAAGATGGAGTGAGAACTCTAGTGCTAGTAACCCTAAGTGGAACTTGGCCTCTCAATTCACTATGTAAATTTTTGGACCCTCGACACTAACATGTGGTTGTCCTTTTATAGCACAAGGCCAACCACTACAAGTTGCACCCTTTGATCATTTCCCCTATGAGATGTCCTTATCTTATCCTACCTACTCCATGCATATTCCTTTTTTTCCTCGCAGCACCAATCATTGGCGCCATCTCATAGAACTTAACCATTAAGCAATGATAAGAATTAGTCCAATGGGTTCATACTATTGTACGACCCGACTGTTGATCCAGGGCGGTACATCTTTTCATATCCTCCATCCAAATCCACATTGCAGCTTCTCAGATCTCCAGTGCTATTCCTCACCATGTTCCATCAAAAATTCAAAACAAGCATTACTAACTCAAAATGATTAAATAACACTAAAAACTAATTAAAAACTATAAAATCCTAAATAGACATTGATTAGATGTTTTAGGCAATGCATTCACTCAATTTCTCGTTGATTATGGGGGATAAGTGTAACGTGATAACCAACTATTTTTCCGGCTATCAAGGAGCTTAGGACTCTATCAAAGAAATATTGAAATACTCAACAAATTCTGCTTATGGGTTGATTTGCTAGTGAAGCCTGCATTTGCCTAGCGAATCTGGCAGAACTCAGAATGTTGAAAATGGACGAAAATGATTTGCGACACTTTAAAAAAAAACTTGAATTTTTTTAACACTATACTTGTAGTGCTTTAACCGTATAATTTGTTGTCAATTTTATGTACATAATTTTACCATTTAAATATATTGATCAACTTTTTTTTTTTAAATTAAATTTATCGATCGACATAATACATACTCCTTTCGAAATAAAATATAGACAAAAATGATAGTTGAATAACATATAAATATAAATGGTAGTTGAAAAGTTGATGCAAATGGTTAAATATTTAGTCTACATACATCAACTTTTAAACTCTCATTTTTGCTTATATTTCATTCCAAAATAAATACTTATATAAATATTATATTATCATTTATTAGTGACACTCACGTGTCCGTCTTTCCTCATTTTTAACTGCGCTTACGTGTGTAAATTATAAATGATATTTTATATAAAATTTTGATTTTGATTAAAATTATAAGTACATATATTTGTGACTTTCAAATTGTGACAAACCTGAAAAAACCATGTTTATCTTTTTCAATAACAACAACAATTTAACAAATATAGTACAAATCCTTATCTTTTTTAACACCACAACAAAAATTATAACATTAATATAGGAAATTTTAAAATTGAAATTTGTTTAAGGGTATAATTGAAATTTTAAAAAATTCAGCCCATAATCTCAATACCCTTCTTATAATATTGATAATTTTGTTCCTATTGTAGTTGTAGTGAGATATTTCCTATTTTAATGAGATATATTATATTTAATTAAAATTTAAAATAATATTATTAAAGGATAAAATAGTAAATAAAATAGTTTAAATGAAGGGTAAAATAAGTAATGAAAAAGTCGGTCCAAACTCATGTATTTTAAACCTATTTTCTTTTTATACACTAGCGGAAAGACGAGCTACACTCTTTTTATTGCTCTAACACATGTAGATTATCAATGATATTTATAGAAATTTTGGTCTAAATTACAATTGATATTTTATATAAATTTTTTGATATAAATTAGAATTATAAGTATAGATATTTGTGAATTTCAAATGTAACAAACTCAATAAATCATATTTATCTTTTTCAATGACAACTTATATAACAAATATCACAAAAATTCTTATATTTTTTAATAATCTTGATGAAAAATTTGTTTAAAGTATAATGGAAATAACAAAAAACAACTCAAATTCGTCCAAAAATCCCCTATTATCTTGAGTATGGATTGTATAGTATCTTATAATTTGGCCCATATGACAATTAACAGGTGATTGATTGAGGCGTAACATAACATATCAGATTTGCAAAGACTAGTTTAGGTTATTCCAACCCTAATCAATTTTAGGGTGTTTTGGAATCTGAGTAAGACGAAAATTGTGTTGAGTTTTCGTTAGAAACAGAAGATGAATTTTCGAGATGTAAGTGGTCCGGAATATTTTGACAAGAATTGGAACATTCTACAACATGCAATTCGTGAGATATTCAAATGTTACCACAACGCTAAGCATCTTAGTTTCGGAGAGCTTCACAGGTTCTTTCTCATTATTCCCATTGTTGCTTCATCGAAAACTTTGTCTTCGTTTCATCATAATGTGCTTGTCTTTTAAGATATGTACTTGTAGTAGTTGTTGTTGGATTTTGTTTAGGGTAAGTGCCTAATAAAGCAAATTTTCAGAAATAATTGGAATAACTTATGGAAATCTATGAATTGCATGCACACGACAAAGACACCAAACACGTTAACACAAGTAACAATTTAATAAATAGATTAATCGAATATAATTACATATGTCAGTGTCGCGTCAAACCCATGTTAGATACCCAACAAGCCTTCAATCAGAAGCATAATTACATAATTTGCAATTCATGTTGGTATGTACATGTACGGTTCACGGTTCGCGACATGTTTGGTAGTACAAGGATGTAAAGCTTTAGTAAGCATCTGTTCGTAGTACCCGTACTACCTAATTTTTTATCCAATAAACGTCTTTCCAACTACTCAATACTGTCTCCGTTCCGGCGCGAAAAAGTAAAAGTACTATAATAGCCAGCTGCAAACAAACTATTGGCCACTTACCACAACATTTTTTGATATTCCCTTTTATTTCATTTTTTTATCGATGATAGTTTGCAAGAGATATCCTCTTTCTCTAAACTTTAAAGAGATTTTCTGCAAAATCTATTTGCACCACCGGAGGTTATCCTTTATCTCACACTCAACCTCTACTTCACCTACTTATCTCGGTTAGCCTCAAGGAATTATAGGAGACACACATAATTTTCTTGTCGGGCGTGCGCGCGCACACAGATGTGTGTGCAATGTGTATTGAAGGAAAAAAAAAGTTTTTTTAGGACACTTTTCCGAATAATTTGCCTGAGTGTTTGTCGTGCATAGATGATATATATTTCTATAGTTTTCAGCTCGCTTAACAAGTTCCTCTCCAAATAGCTTATTGTTATAAGCTGCTTTCAGATTATGTAGAGTTTACCGTCATGTCCTCTTTGATTAAAGAAATAGATTATATATAAGGTCTTACTCCCTCCGTTCCTTTTTAAGTGTCGTTTTAGGGTGAATTTTTCGTTCTTATTTAACCGTCGTTTTGGTATTTTACGGGTATGATTTGTCAATTATACCCTTTGTCAATTACTCGTATCTTTTTCTTTTTCTTTGTTTGGTTACTTTTATCTTTTTTAATAAAACTAATTAATGCAATATATTTGGAAAACTAAAGTTTGCTTTTTTAAACAAAGTTTGTTTGTTTTTTTTAAAACAAAATTTTGTTACATATAATAATGATTTTATGAATAGTTAAAATTTTATAAATAAGATAAATAATTGTTAAAAATTTCAAGTGCAAAGTAAAAGAGCAAATTTGAGAGAAAAACAAATAAAAACTCCATGAATGTTCAAAAGGAAGAAAGAGTGGAAGACTCGTTGGAACTGCTAATGGAAGGTGAAGAGAAAGCCATAGTTGAAGCCTTAATTTTGATTAAAGGAGTTGGAGGAAAGTTAATTTTTTCTTAACTTTTGATTAATGTGAAGTTGGAATAATTTTTATATTGACTTAAATTAATTAAAGAGATGTGCACAATATTTAAAAAATTGACAATTGGTTGTTATGAGAGAGATAGTGTGCAAAAAACAGAATTGCATCAATCTATGAAGCTTCAATTTTGTATTCAATGAAATTGAATGACGTATTCACTTCAAAAATAAAATAAAATTGAATGACGTTTGATCAACTCGCTCATGTTGAACACTAATTATACTATGGTTTTGCTAATAATATTAATGATTAGGAAAGGGTTGATGTTAAGGATCCAAATAAGAATTTTAGTTGGAAGGAAAGCATTTATTTCATTTGTGTTTCTGATGCAAGAAATGCTTTTTTACCAATAAAATCATTTCCATTGTAAATGTAGTCATGTGATAAGAATAATGTATAGCTGCTATTACTAATAGGGTTAGGACATATAACCCCAGCCATTTGAGCAAGTTTTAGTTTACCTCTATAAAAAAAAATTGGATTTCATCCTTATAATTTGAAGATTTTGTGATTTTGTACCTTCGTGAATTTTGACCCTACAAAATAGATGATATGATAGGGGTTAAATCAAAATTTGCTCAAATTACAAAGGGTAAAAATACCTTAAATTTTGAAATTTGGTGTCATGAAAGTCCAACTTCAATGATTTTTCAAATTATAATTGTAATCCAATTTTTTTTACAAGGGACTAAACCAAAACTCGTCTAAATGGCAGAGAGTAAACACCGTTTAACCTCAAAATAATGTGGAACACACGACTTTTGACATTTTTTACATGAAATTTGAGTTAAAATGTTACAAGCTGTGATTGGACATTCATTATTGTCCTAACCTGAAATAATGAATCCTTTTTGGCATATAAGATGATCTTGCTAGCTATATAAATATTTTCCTATGGACACGTGCATATCAAATGGATGTTGTATTTTTTTTTTCCCTTTCCATCATTGCATAGAGACAAATTTCATGTTTCTAATATTCTATTGTCTTTATTTTGTGGATACAGACATGCTTATTATATGGTTCTTTACAATTTTGGTGACAAGCTATACTCTGAGCTGGTTGCTACCATGACTTCTCATGTCAAAGAGATAGCCAAATCTGTTGAAGCCACTCAAGGAATTTCATTCCTGGAAGAATTAAACACAAAATGGAATGATTATTATAAGGCATTAGAAATGATTAGAGACATTCTGATGTACATGGACAGGACTTATATCTCAAGCACCAAAAAGACACCTATTTATGAACTTGGTCTGAACCTGTGGAGAGAAAATGTTATTTATTCAAACCAGATAAAGGGTCGACTGTTGATTACGCTTTTGGAGTATGAAAGCAGGGAGCAAGCTGGGGAAGATGTTAATAGAGAACTGATTAGAAATACAACAAATATGCTAATGAGTTTATAAGGCCCTTCTATTTATAAGCAAGAATTTGTGACTCCGTTTCTGTAAGTTTTAGCTGAATCTTACAAGGCTGAATCCAAGAAATATATTGAGTTTGTGTAGTTGCTTTAGTTGGAATCCTATTAAGGATACATGTTGCAATTTTAAGTGCTTCTCCCTAGTGTGATTCTAGTAAGTTAGAAAGAGTAATCATACTTCTTTCCATATCTTTAAGCATTTTGTTTTGCCTTTCAACAACACCATTCATAGTAAAAAAAGTTCCTATAGTGCGTTGTGAGACAATACTGCATTACTTTATGAATTTAGCAGTAGTCTTGGATGTTGTTCACTTGAACCATCATATCTTTTTTTTTTTTTTTTAAATTGAACCATCATATCTACTAAAGTATTCAGCACCACGGTTAGATTTGACACTTCATTCTCAGGTTGCGTTGATTCTCAACTCCAGCCTTAAAATTTTTGAACATGTCCAATGACTTTGCCCTTTCATGAATGAGATAATGTAGCCATATCTAAAAAAGTTGTCTATGAACGTTATAAAAAAGGCTTAACTGCATTTTTGACACCTTAATTTTTAATATCAGCCCAACCTAATTTCCCAAACTTGGAAACATTGAGGTTTATGTCCGGTATATAATTTGGTATTGTGATTTTGAGTAAATTTGATACTATTTTGAATGAAATATATAATGTGTGATTCAAGGAAATGAACTTGGTACTATATTATATATATTGATGTAACCAGTGACTATATGCTTTTAAAAAAAAACTTAACTGTTTTTTTCATAACTAAAATTGGGTACCCATGAACACAACCCGAACAAACCCATTTAAAAGGAATTGGTTAGATTTGGTTTTGTCTATATAAATACGGGTTCCATGTTGAACCCCACCCATAGTATGCTCAATGGGTTGGGTAAAGGGTTAGGCCAAAGTAGGCTCAACCCAACCCTTTTTTTTTTTGAAAGAAGGCTCAACTCAACCCATGTTCACCCCTATTCGTGACAAACCTTTTATCAAAATATCTTAATGAAATCCTTAACTAATATCTTTTCAGATAGTTGGCCTTTAAATCTTCTTCATTATCATCAAACACGTGCAACTTGACTTCTCTCACCTTTAAATTTTCCTCTTTATTTCAGAGATACTCTAATCCACAAGAGGTAAAGGAAAGTCTGACCTTAATGCAATGTTGATAACCATAAATATTTACTTTCTAGAACTTAAAATTTATGTCATTTAACAAAGTAATTGATGTTGGCAGTAATATCCACACGATCATTTATAACTAAATAGAGAACAACAAACAACCACAACATGCTCCAAATAAAATTAATAATAAATTGAAATAAAGGTAATAAAAAGGCAAATACCACTCCCTAAATTATAAAATCCTGCAAATAACTAAACACACACCCCCTCCCCCCCAAAAAAATAAGTTGAAAAAAAGAAAAGATAAAAGACCCATTAAAATTGTTTAACGTTATTGAATTTACCCCCTCAATCAATTTTCTCTGTTAGTCAATATGGCATGACTGTTGACTATCTACGCGACACTGCCATGTAGTCTGACAGGTAATGGCACTTCATAAGAGGTGTTTTTCAACTCTTTTTTTTGAAAAACAAATTTTTTATTTTAAGCATATACATCCCTAAGATTTTATATTTATGTATAAAATGACCCTTCAAATTGATAATAATCAAGCAAAGGAGTCTTATGACAAATAGTTTTTCTTGTGGTCTCTTGGTG
>Ga0228710_1000198_pt1 | contig 61203 bp, 28 predicted proteins | sample MedpolnodulmetaG_FD_177995 | JGI IMG/M metagenome (GOLD analysis project Ga0228710, IMG submission 177995) | Root nodule microbial communities from Medicago polymorpha collected in Santa Monica, California, United States - pink nodules | ecosystem: Host-associated > Plants > Roots > Nodule... | reverse complement strand
TGTTTTATCTACTAGAACAATTATTTCAAAAACTATTCATGAGTTTTATATCAATTTGTTCTGTTCATTCTCTCACTACTCAATGGTTTTGTCTGTGATAAAGTCCACTTTTTTTCCTTTTTTGTTTTGTGTTAGACTTGTCTGCAGATCCCAGAAAAAGCAAGACTTGTAATACTTATAATATAAGAAGAAACATTAGATCCATGGAACATGTTATCACAGTCTTAGGATTCAAAAAACTTCAAACATAAGAAAAAAACAAACATGATCAAAGGTTTTATGTCTCAACAAGAACAACAATCATTAGTTGTTGAGGAAAACATGTCTAATTTGACTTCTGCATCTGGTGAAGCTAGTGCTAATTCTTCAGGAAACAGAACTGAAATTGATGCTAAATTCTCTCAGCAATACTTTGCTTCATCACAAACTCAAGCTCATGATGAGACTCCAGCTAAGAAAAGAAGAAACCTTCCTGGCAATCCAGGTTCATTTTCTTAAGTTCTACCATCTTTTGTTTTCATCTTAATTGTTCTAAATTGCAGTTATAGTCGCGGTTATGATTACGCTATAAACCATGATATTTGTGGAAAAATGTGGAGGCAAATATGGTTGATGCGGCCGCAATTGCAGTTGTGATGCCACTACAATGATCTCTAATTAAACCGGTATATTGCTGCTGCAATTGCGAATGCAAATGACAATTTAAAACTTTAGGCGTATTTGACATGTTATGCTTGTTTCGAATCATGGTAGATTTGACAAAGTTACCAGTACCACCGTGAGTTTGCAGAAGCATGAAACTCGAGAGCGTAGCTTGAAGCTTCTGTAAACTCACGGTGACTGACAGTAATTTTACCAAACTCGTCGTGAGTCCAAACATGCGCGTATTCATATTTTGTTTATCTAAATTGGATTTATTTTGTTTTGTGTTTGTTTTTTATTTGATTTGATTATTCATTTTAGACCCACAAGCTGAAGTTATAGCTTTGTCACCAAAGACACTGATGGCAACAAATAGATTCATTTGTGAGATCTGTAACAAAGGATTTCAAAGAGATCAGAATCTTCAACTTCATAAAAGAGGACACAATTTACCATGGAAGTTGAAGCAAAGAACAAGCAATGAGATAAGGAAGAAAGTGTATGTGTGTCCAGAACCAACTTGTGTGCACCATGACCCATCAAGAGCCTTGGGGGATCTAACTGGTATCAAGAAGCACTTCTGCAGAAAGCACGGTGAGAAGAAGTGGAAATGTGACAAGTGCTCTAAGAAGTATGCAGTTCAATCAGACTGGAAAGCTCACTCCAAAACCTGTGGCACAAGAGAATACAGATGTGACTGTGGAACCCTCTTCTCAAGGTATAACTAACCTAAACTAAGTTATTAATAAAATAATTACCACATTTTTTATCCCTTCAAGTTGATAATAGTTTACTGAACATGTAAAAAGAGTTCAATACATTGATTAATATATATATATTAATAGGAGCAGGTACCTAGCTAGATAAAATCAAACATTTTTGAAAGAAAGTGAAAATTTTTAGAATGGAAAATTGAATTTTTTTAAGTACTATCTCTCTAGTTGTTAGCGCATGCTTAGATTGATGGTGAATTTCTCGGAATCATTTAGAATCATATTGTATCATCGTAATTTTGACAAAAGTTATACTCCAGAGTTTCAACAAAATCACACTAACACCGGAAAATTCACATTTATCCCAACATGCACTTGGTACTCTCAAGTCTATAAGGAGAGTGAGACTAAAAAAATGTCTGTGAAAGAGAAAACGAGAGAGAGTGAATATTTCTTGACTGTTATAGCAATTTAGTAACATTGTTCACTTTTGTATTTTTGTGTGTTTGTTTATATATAATACTATATGATTTTCAGGAGGGACAGTTTCATAACTCACAGAGCCTTCTGTGATGCATTAGCTGAGGAGAGTTCAAGAACCGTAATTCCTCAAGCTACACAGCCAAATTCTCATCACAACATGAACAATCTCCAAACTCAAGATATCCAAGGCTTCACATTGAAGAAAGAGCATCAAAGTTTCAACATGTTAAGGCCAGAACAAGAAGTACAAATACCCTCTTGGCTTTGTCAATCCAACATTGACCTCTCTTCAAACTATTCAAGGTTGAATCAAGATCCACACCTTTATGAAAACCCTAACCCTAGAAATGGTCCTACACTACCATCCTACCAACCATCATCTGCAGCTTCACCTCACATGTCAGCTACAGCATTGTTACAGAAAGCAGCTCAGATGGGTGCAACCAGCTCATCTCAGTCCATGATGAGTGGGACCCACCAACAGGGTCACGTGTCTATTGTTGACTCTGCCACCAACAATATGATAAGCTCAAATGGTAATTTTAGTTTGAATTTGTCTTCATGTGAAGACCAAATGATAAACAACTCTTTCACTTCTTCTGGATTTCATGGAACTTCTTTTGAGGATACTTTTGCTGGAAATATTCTTCATTCAAATCAAGAACATAATATCAATCATGATGGTAATAATGATATTACAAAAACAGCCACCAATGATGGTGCCGGTGCCGGTGCCGAAGGAAACAATGCATATACAAGAGATTTCTTAGGTCTTAGACCACTCTCTGATAGTGATATCCTCACCATTGCTGGTATGGGAAGTTGCATGAACTCTTCCAACTCCGATCATCAAGAAAACCAATCCCAAAAACCATGGGAAGGTAATTAGTTTGGTGTATATATATCTTCCTTTTTTTTTGTTGTATTCATAATTTAAATTTTATTTTATCTTCATTTTAAATTTGTCCTTTTTGTATGTGAAATACTGTCACTATTCTTCCCAAAGGGAAGGGACCATTTGGAAAAAAATATTTCTTTTCATTTCTTATACATATCTTGTTATTTTACAAAACATGCATGACCATAATATTTCGAATCTAATATTTCTAAGGTGTATGTGACTGTGATGTAATACAAATATGCAAGTAAGAGTAATGTGTTCATAGAAACCTAGCTAGTTAATTGGTATTAAACACACTTCCCTGTAAAATATGCAATTGGTATTAGTCTCTGCTCAATTTAAATTTGTTTAATTTATGTTTAAAGTCTTAAGTTTTTGAACAATTTTTTGCAGACGTGGTAAGAACATTACTAAAAGTTCCTCTACAAAAAATTATCGCAAAGTTTGATTTTTACGTCCAGATTTTATTACTTTTATCTTTAACTTTTGTTGTTTTAAAAAATTCATATTTAATTCGTTTTATGTAAAAAAATTCTAAATTTTAGTAAACGAACCTTTTATAGTGTTCTAAACTTGTCTCAAAAAAATCGTTCAATAATTTAAGAGTTTAAGAATAATTAAACAAACTTTGTTTTATCAGGGACTAAAATTAGAAATAATTTTTTTTTGTATGATCTAAAAAAATTATTAAAATTAAGGAAGGACTAAACTTAGAAGTTTCCCTTTTTTTTATCATTTTATTATTGGCAATGACACCTGTCAAACAATTTTATATAGAAAAACTGTTAATTCTCTGGTATGGGTAACAATGAAACAGGAATCTATGACAATACCAGAGTAGTGCATATACCTTATTCAGCTTTCATCTTTGTAGTAATTCTTAATTTTTTAAATAAAATATACAATAATTTTTCCCATATTTGGAATGGAGTGTTACATTATTTTTAATTATAAATAATTTGGGCTTTGGCTTAATATTCTTTTCTGACAACAGTTTGTCTTTTTGTAATTTCTTGACATTGGAATCAAAGTTGTAGGTCATGTGGTGAGAGGAGAATAACATGATCGGTCCTTATCACACTTTCTTTGTCTCTTTTTTTTCTTAGTTCATGCAGCTTTACAGAGTTATTGAAAGTAGACCCCTAGTTATATTTCTTTCCTACTTTTACTTTCATATCAAGTAAAATAAAAATTATTAAGCTTTGACATGAAGAAACCCTCCAAATTAATTCAAGTTGAGATGATCATTGAATTTTCCAAAATTTAAAAGAAGTTGATTATGAGTTTAGTGAGATTTATTTTAAGATCAAATTATCTGATGCTTGATGCAACACAAAAGCTCTTATATGTAATTATATAAGATCATATATTATTTTTTCAGCTGAGTGAGTCTATATATTCAAAGAACAAAACATGGCCGCAATCATTGACATGGAAGCAAAGTCGTTAATCAGAAATTGTAGAAGAGTTTGATTAATTATGGAAATGTATATATGCATGTGCGGTGAACATAAAGTTTGTTAAGGGTATGTACAATACAATAATGGGTGTGATGGGATGGGTCTGGTATATACAAAAAACATTGGATTCTTTGTAATAGATTTAGATTAGAGAGGATTCCTCACAATGGCATGTTTAGCTTGACCTTGGTTTAGATTTGTTGTTTGATTTCTGATGATCAAAACAAGACAATCAGTGCTTAAAAAAGTATTAAAATGTTCTTTCAACAAAAATAAATTAAAATGTAGAGATTAATTGTTTTTGTTTTAGAGGAGAAATTAATTTTCATACATGGAATAATTAGTTTTCCTTTATCCCCACAACAATTGATCTATATGACCATTTCCAACATATTAAAAAAAATACTTAATAGCAGTTTTAACCCCCTAAATATTAGGAAGTTGCGATTTTGACCCCTAACAAAATAAAATACAATTTAACCCCTTAAGTATTGTCCCTTTTGTAGTTTTGGCCCCTTAGGTTAATTTTGACCGAGTCAATGCTGATGTGGACGACACATGTGTATTTTTTTATTTTTTAATTATAAAAATAAAAAGTTACAATTTTATTTTTTTAATAATTTAAAAAATAAAAAATATAAAAATTACACATGTGACGTCCACATCAGCATTGACTTGGCCAAAATTGATCTGGGAGGCCAAAACTGCAAAAGAGACAATACTTAGCGGGTTAGATTGTATTTTATTTTGTTAGGGATTAAAATCACAACTTCCTGATACTTAAGGGGCCAAAACTGCTATTAAACCTTAAAAAAACAAATGGATTAGAGTTGATGCATATTGTATTAATTAGATGATACAATTAGAAAAATATAATTGGGATCTTTATCAAATTAAAAGGGACAGTTTTCGAGTGCAAATAAGTCAATCATCGTGAAATGGAAAGAATAATTGGGATCTTTATCAAATTGTCATTAGCACCACGAATAAGGTATTATACTTTATGATAAAAATGTAAACAAGAAATACTTGAATAGATTTAAGTTTTGAATACACATAAAAATGCTTTTTTTTTTGAATAAAAATGCATATTACATATAAAGATACACAATATTTATTTTCTTTTTCTATTTTTTTCCTTCATTTTTATGAGTGTTCACAAATCTTATACTCCCTCCGTCCCTCAATACATGACCTAGTTGACAATATACATTATTGACTTAACATACTTTGACCATATTTTTCTACTAATTCACAAAGATAAATAATTTCATGTAAGATGTTGTTGGATTCGTCTCGATGAATATTTTTAAAATATTAAATTTTCATAATTTTTTTCAGTAGAGAATTGAAGATATCAAAGATAAAACATATGCATTGGTACGTGTGTTGAAGTCAATTAGGTAATCTAATATGGGACGGAGGGAGTATTTAAAATAGACACATCCCTTGTCCAAGATTTGCTCCCATGGGTCGGTGTATGTAGACATTCTTTTCACATACTCCCTCCGTCCCGCAATAAATGACTCATTTGAAAATTTACAATTTTGACCTAACTAACTTTGACCATATTTTTCTACTAATATACAAAGATAAATAATATCATATAAGATGTCGTTAGATTCGTCTCGATGAGTATTTTCAAAATATCAAATTTTCATAATTTTTACTAATATATTATTCAAGATATTTAAGCTCAAAATTATGCATTGACATTCATAATAGGGTCAACTATGTCATGTATTAAGGGACGGAGGGAGTAATAAGCAAATTTTTTTTTTTTTTGACAAAGCATAATAAGCAAGTTTGAAAGTGGCTTTGACTTCACTCTTTTCATTGCATTTGCAAAGACAAAACATATCCGCAGCTAAAGATTCCTCTGAATCCCAATGCTCAATTTCCTCTTCACATGAAAAGTAAATTAAGGGTAAAATAAACCACTTGTTATGGAATTAATCTAAATAAGAGCAAGATATAGATGAATAGAGATGAATGAGAGAAAGAGAGAAGAATATGAACTTTGTATTAAGCTCTTCAATGTATACTTTACAATGCCACATGAGTCCAATTTATATAGGACATAAATCTTGTAACTTATATGGCTTTATAAATTCTAAATATCAAATGAGTCAAATGCTTAATTTGATGATTTATTCTATGATCTCGCATGATTTCATCATCATTCGTTTAGCTTGACATAAAGAGGAGTCTGTATTAATTACTACTTTAATTTGTAGCAGAAACTAGCATGATCAAGATGATGATTGCATATCCTTTTGTCAATTTCATGTTATCTATGTCGGAGATAGGAAAGGTGTAGAGACAGCTAACAACGTAGGAAAGGGAGATGAGACTAGTTAGCTAGGTAGAGTTAGCATGAAGAGCTGGCATATGTAGGCGCTCTTCCCCATGGCCTCTAACTTTCTTTCTACTCGTTTCATTATGTCAAGAAGCTCAACTAATTATACTTAGTTGTGATTTTATAACTTTTGGATCTTCATATAATTATGGGTCATGTTAACAAATGTTCTAAAAACACTTGTTAAAGATTCAAAAAATAGAAACAATTGATAACTTTTATGTAGAAAAAGTTACTTTTTGATGTTTTAATATGTTGAATGCACAAATTTCAAGACTTAACATATTCCTATAATTATATATAAAAAAAATTACACATAAATGGAAGACAAACAAATAATAAGATGCATCATTGATTAATTAGAGTCGAATGAAAAATAATGATATGCCAAAAATGATTGAAGGAGTTTTGTTTATTGTTTGCTTTGATTCATTTCATGATAAAAGAGAAATGTTTTTTAGACATTAAACGAAGTTGACACAAGACATCATATTTCAAGCATGTCGTATACACTTTCCAATTTTATATTAATCATTTCTCTCTCTCTTTAGAATTTGATCACGCTAGGTATATTTTATCAAAATCGTTGCATGTTTGATTCGGCGTTCACATCCATTTTCTTGTGCCCCCATAAAATATTATCGTAGATTTTAGAAGTTGGGATTTGGAGCTTCTACTTAATCGTGCGGCATGGCTGTGATAGCTATTTTTCTAAACACACAAATCTCATTATTCCATCTACCATAATCTCATTTGACTTGCACCATAGCCATTGGCGAAAAATAATGCCATCTTGACTATTTAACTCCTCTCTATCTTTCTTATTTTTCTTCAACCCATTCCTAGCTACCTCTAGGTGAACACTTTTATTGATAGATAGTTTATCGTGGATTGATACTTAGAAAACAGTTTGAAATTTCAACCACAACATATGTCTTTTCCTAGAAGTAGAAGGGTAGAGATACTATTGAGGAGGTGTGAGGTAAAATTTTCTATCTTTAGAGATGCACTTTCTATTATTTGGACAGGCCTTGAGTAGTCCATTTCTCATTATTGGACTTTGATCAGTTTTTATAAAAACTTCTATTTAGACCTCAAAGAAGTCAGTAACATGTGCAATGTCAATAAAACACTGTTATAAAGAAGATTTTACTTCATACCTTTCAAATTTTACCCCTACTCTACAAATTCTGTAAAATATAACTCTCCCACGATTGAATATGTCTTTGTATCCCCAAAAATCCAAAATTCAACTTTGCATTTTTCTTTAGGCCATTTCAAGGTTTGAGTTTGCCATAACACAAAAAAATAACTGTACCTTATTCTTTCTTTCTTTTCTTTAGTAAGATGAATGCTTATATAAGGAGTACTATTGAGTATGTTGGGTGTGCTTGTCTTATTGTAGGTGTACATTTACCTATATAAGTATTGTATGACCTTATAATGAATTAATAAAGAATTTCAATATTATCTTTAGTTTCTTAGATAGGAATAGTTTGAGTAATTTAACACTTGGTGATATTCATCACTCATCAATGAATGATAATTTAGGTACTACAGGTAATATGTGAAAGTAGATGTGTAATTTGAGATGGTAGGAGATAACTTGTAATGTTTTAACTAAAATATTCTACCATTCAACACCCTTAGAAAAACACCACTATATAGAGACCACAATCTCTAGATTTTTATATATCAAAGATTGTAACTAACAATATTTGATAGTTTTCTTTTTTTGAATAACTTCGTTTTCAAATAAAAATCACAATCTCCATCTTCTTACTACATGGGTGAATTAAGATTCAAATTTTGATTGAGTGGTATTCATATTTAGTATTTAACATGATTCAAATACAATTACCACCGTCGGATGGAGAAAATTCATGAGAAATCTACAAAAAGTTTATTTTTTTTAATCTCTTGGTGTTTAATAGGGGTGTTTGCGGTACCATTTGATTCGATTTTGAGGCTAACAGTAATCCAAACTATAAGATAAAAAGAAAACACGCGGTTTGGTTAAGTTAAATTTTTTTTTTTTAAAAGAAAAACGAATTAGACTTAACCAATGTTGTTTGAGTTAATTCGATTTTTTTTGTGAGTTAATCTCTCTAGCCCCGTGAGACCCAACTAGGCCGCAAACTCTTCTTAAGAATTTTAACGTTGCTGCATGCCAAAGTCTGGATTCGAACCAAAACTTTGATTAAGCTAAAAGAGATTCACGTCATCTCATCTAAACACTATTGGATAATATGCTAATAATTTTGATACATTGACCGCAACAATTAACTAATCTGCAATAATTAACGATTAACTTCAAATAGGGTTAAAATGCATAAATCAAAGATGCAACAGTTAATAATTAACTTCGTCTGTGATCAATAAGGAATATAAAATTAATTAAACTATTTTCGTTGTTTCATTTTCCTAACCTTCGCTATCAATTCCAACAACACAAAAATCCTCAAGGATACAAGAATATAGACATAAATGAGTCTGCAATTTGGTTTGGTTCAGCTGACAAAACAAAAATTGCAAATCAAACGTGAGTTTGAGTAAAAAATTGCCCATTTTCAGATTGGGTTGATTTAGTTTGCAATTTTTTTTGTTGATTTGGTTTTGAACCCCTAGTGTTCAATCCCTAGTGTTCAATCACTGTCTTAAGTTTGACTCGAGTTCTTCAATCATGTGGTCATGGTTTGATTTCTAACTCATGCATATGGAGAAAAATTAGGTTGGAGTGAATATGTGTTTAACGAGTTTCTCAACAAAGATTAATCATTCCTCCCTCTCTAAATTATAGTCGTTTAAGGTTTATGCACAATTATCAATGAAATGATTAATTGTGTTGATTTTAATGATAAAATTAATACTCCTTCCGTCCCAAATTGTATGTCGCTTTAGGGAAAAAAATTTGTCCCAAATTATTTGTCGCTTTACACTACCAATGCAACATTAATGTTACTTTTCCTATTATAACCTTAACTATTTATTACTCTCTCTTCTTTCAATTCTTTCATTTATCTTTTCCATGTTATTTATTATTTATTAAGGACAATTTTGTAAAACAACTCATAATGTCTCTTTTCCACACAATATTAATTGCATTTCTTAATATGTGTGAAATGCCCAAAACGTCATACGATTTGGGACGGAGGGAGTATCATTTACTAAAATACTCTTATTAATTGTAGCTAGTTGAGTAGTTAAGATGAATCAAATTCAATAAATAAGGGTATAACGATGGAAAGAAATAATAAATGCTACATTGGTGTAAAGTGACAATTATTTTAGAAAAAAGAAAAAATGTTAAAAAACTATTATTGTGAGGCAGAAGGAGTATTAAACGATACAATGATAAAAACTTCATAACAATGGTAATTAAAAAAAAGAGTTTTGCTATGATTTCAAAAATAAAAACAATTTACCCCATTTATATCATGTAAACCTGTCTATAACTAGACTATATTACCATTTGTGTATGAGTGTGTATTGAATGTTACTTGACTTTTGATATTATAACAACATTTTTTCTTTGTTGGTGTGAATGATACTCCAACCAAAGAAGACCAACTCCGGAGCTTCCATACCACTGTCTATGGCGAAGAAGCGAATTTCCAAAGCTACCCTTTTCTTCATCTTCATCTCTTTCATTGCTCTTTGTGCCATTGTTCCTGTTTTCGCTCCACTTCCTTCTATATCATCTCGCCAACATCATTATGCCCATCATTCTCATCCCAAAAAAGTACATTCCTTTACTCTTTTCTCTCTCTTAGTTTCATTTTAGCTCTCTATTTGATATATCAACTATATGTTTGTTAAACTGATTCTGTAAAATTGATTATGATTAAAATTGAGTTGAAAGTAAAGTGATTTATATTTAGATACATTCGTGTTGAACAATAATTATACACTATACTTGAATCAAAAGCTCCAATTTTTAACTTCAAGCTCGAGGCAAAACTAGTTATACTCAGAGCAACCAAACATGGCAAAATTAATTATACACTATACTTCTTGGTTAAGGAAATAAATCAGAAGAAATGAGTAGTTTTTGCAATAATTTTTAGATTTTTTTCCCAAGTTGGTAGAAGAATTCAGTATAGAGTGATTATAGCTGCTTTAAATATGTTGGTCTTGTTGAATGAGTGATTTTGGGACTGTTACTGAAAATGTGTTTACCTTTTAGGCTTTGATTGGATAAACAGCTTAATTTGCAGCTTATAGCATGATAAGCACTTAGTATAAGCTATTTCTATAACAAAAGAAAAAAAGAAGTTAAATTGTTTTCGTTTAAGCTATAAGTTGTTTTCATATGCTAACTTGGAGAGGTTATGAAAATAGGCTGAAAGCAGCTTATGAACATGTTAGAAGCTGGTTTCATATGTTCTTTCAAACGGTTTCACAAGTGCTTATGTCAGTAGATAATCCAGTCCAAACAGGCCGTTAGCTGTTTTTATTGAAATTGAAATAAAAAAAGTTGTCATATAAAAATTGTGTTCCAATTTGAGATCGTTTGATCTATAGTTTGTTTGATGTTTTCCAACTTAGCTTCTTCTGTGATTGTTTTAATCAGGTTAATAAGAAGTTCGAGATTGCAAATGATATGTTTTGGAAAGATGGTGAGCCTTTTCGGATCATCGGTGGTGACTTGCATTATTTTCGAGTGCATCCTGAGGTATACATCTTGCTAACTTCTCTTAATCTAGTGGAATGAATTTTTAAAACTGTCCAGTGCACATCATAATTGCAATGTTATCAATGACAATACTATTGCTACGCTTCCTCGTTTTTAAACAGGTTTTGGTTCTTTTTATGTATTTCATGTACATACCAACATTTTGTAGTGATGAGACATAAGTGAAATGCTAAAGGGGGATGGAATATATGCAATTCATCTAGGAAAAAACTAATAGCACGTAACAAGAGGTGGATTATATTATTTTTTTAAATATATATATTTTTAAAAAGATTATTTATTTGTTAATTAGTAGGTGATACCAGCCTGCTAATTTGCAATTTATTAGGAGTCAAAATGCTCTGAAGTTTTTTCCACATCAAGTGTTCATTAAAAATGGTGGAAAATTTGCAATTGGTATTGGCATCATAGATCTCTTGGCCAAACTATGTTCTGCTATGGAGGATAGAACCGGATATTAGACTTTAAAAATCATTGGCAATGAAGATCTGCCCATGCATTGCAACTTCTGTACTACATTCGCCAATTAAGATCTCTCTGATAGGAAATGGACAATATATACAATGAAATGATAATTTTATTCGGCATGGAAGAATGTTATTAGAGAAGTTTGCTTTTAGTTGATTTTTTTGTATGGTCCCTGGTTAGAATTCGGACATGATAACTGTAATGTTAAAGCAAAAGCAGAACAACAAAGTGGAGTTAGCTGTAATTTCATTTGGCACTTTGTAATCTTTCTTATAAGGAGATTGACGAATGAAGTCTGCCCTTTTATTCTTTGAGACATCAAATGTTTTCATATGGTGATATCATTTCCCTTCTAATTTGCAGTATTGGGAAGATAGATTGTTAAAAGCCAAGGCATTGGGCTTGAACACAATTCAGACATATGTTCCTTGGAATCTGCATGAACCAGCACCAGGAAAGCTTGTTTTTGAGGGTTTTGCAAATATAGAATCATTCTTCAACCTTTGTCACAAACTCGATCTCCTTGTGATGGTTCGACCCGGACCATATATATGTGCAGGTTAGCTCTCCCATAACTTAAAACTTAATTGCCCACTTTACCACTGAGCTTTTAGTTTGTTTGGTAAATATAATTTGCTGATTTTCATGTATGCCATGGCAGTGGATAATGTATGTTTTTGGTATGATCTTTCTTAGATTTGTATATTGAATAATACTAGCACCACACACTTTTCAACACACTTTTATTGGTTAAAATTTATATTTTATAACAAGAAAGCAGTTGCCTTTATCCTGCAAAGTTCTGTGAAGCCAGATTTCCTAAAGTTCATTTGGATGGTTGTACCTAAAGAATGATATTTCTAAATTTTCCCATGGTATTTTTCTATTCAGTAGCATCTAACTAGAATTTGACAAATACGATAATTATATTAAATTTTATGGCTTCCCATTATCATCTTTTGGCATCATTTTTTTTTTTAATTTAAGAAGCAAAAGATCATTTGGCTTGCATACAGTGTGCACTAATTTTGACAGCTCAAGAATACAACCTTATATTTTGATATCCTATTTTCTCTTTTTTACGATATACTTCATTTGCCCTTACAATTTCCATCTGCATTAGTGTTGATGTTTTGTTAAAAATGATGATCAAGAATTAAAAATGATGACAGTTACAGTGATTTATTTCAGAGTGGGACTGGGGTGGTATCCCAAGTTGGTTATTTTCCATGAACCCAACCCCCAAACCAAGATCATCTGATCCTGCTTTTCTTAAACTGGTATGCTTTCCTTATTATATCTTATGATAATGTTGATCTACCTTGTAACCAACTTCGTAATTGCTAATCTTGTGGTTTGGATTTGTATGTTATGTTTTTTCTCTTCTATATTTCTATCTCTTATATAGCTGGATTATTCTCTTTTTATGTGGTAGTCATACAATGCTCATATGTATTGCATAATAATAATAGTTTTAGGCAAAGCATCTCAACTTGTGGAAACTGCAACCGGTGAAGCCCTTACTGCTTGATAGTGATAGTGTATGTGGTGCTAAGAAGATGCGCCCTCACTAACAACAGCTTAGGGTTTTGGTTTAGTGGCAGGCAGTTGATGTTATAAGAGATAGTGTCAAAACAAAGTAGCCAGGGGTAGGCATTTATCACTGAAGCAACCTCATGGGGGTCTTCTTTTAATGCACTGCTGTCACAGATTGTGCTTAGTTAAATCATATTTTAGTTATTTACCCAAAAGGAAAAGGTGAACTTTGTTTGTGGCTTCACTGTAAGGATGTTTTGGTGTTTTACAAGGATTAGGTTAACTAGATAGCTTTTTGTAAACAATGCTAGATTGTGTGCCTAAAAACTAGATATTCATTAAAACAGCTATCTGGTTGAAAACATTTGTCATATGTCTTTCTCTTTGTTTGTACATTTCTATCATTGAGGTTTGTGCTTATTATAGTTTGGTATTTCAGGTTGAAAGATGGTGGGGCAACCTGCTTCCAAAATTTGTTCCTCTCCTATATGACAACGGAGGCCCTATAATAATGGTTCAGGTATGTTGTTATTTGTTGAATTGGTTGATTCTATTTGATTGATGGGAATTGTTATACTAGATGTTGCGAAGCATAAAGTATGTTCTGTCAGTTCTGTTTTCAGAAACAGAATGTCTATGTACTGAAGAAAGTCTATGTACTGATGTTGGAAAATGGGAGAGTTCCCATACTAAAATTACAGGGATTTGATGGAAAATGAAGAGTCATTCTGAATAACTAATATTTCATATGATGTGTTAGAGGCAAACCCTAATACCTATTACTAATAATCTAGGTCAATTACTAATGTTGTATGTAGAACTAGACTGGTACAAGCCCAGCACATTAAGATTGCTATCATCATAAGACTCGAAAAAGTACAGTAGGAGTTCTAGTATTCTAACATTTTTTCATTATATTTGTTTCTCCAAAACTTGAATTATGTATATTTTGTTAACATTTAGTGGAAGATAGTTTGTCTAAATACGAATACATTCCCTATTGTTGTGAGTTCCTAAATGCTGGAATTATGTATTGGTATAAGATTTCATGTTTCCGTGTTTGAATACTTTTAAGATTTATGTAGTTCTTCTCTTTTGTATTTTAACCATTTATCTAATGGAAGGAGATATATATTGACACATATGACTTTGTTTGACATAGATTGAAAATGAATACGGTTCTTATGGAGATGACAAAGCATATCTCAATCACCTGATTACGCTAGCTAGAGGTCATCTTGGGCATGATGCCATTTTGTATGTGCTTTTATGTTTTTGAAGTCTATCTCTTTGTTATTGAACTGATATATTCTTCTGTAATATGATGTAGATGTTATAATAGAAGACGGTAGTTGACATGCCCCACTCCCCTCTTACCTATATGTACACATTTATAGCGGCTTTTTAAAGTTGATATTGTTAAAATCCCACATCAGCTAGATATGTGGCTAGGGTGTGTGTTAAGATCTCATATTTTCTAGTTAAATGGCCCAAGTATAAAGACTTGGGAAATCCTCCACCCGAGCTACCTCTTGTGGTTGAGTTATCCCTATTCGAACATGATATTAGAGCCTATTCTAATCCGAATATTGGGCTACTCATATAGGTTTCTAAACATCACACTGTATGTACCAAATGCCTTTTTGGTGCTAAGATGTGATGTTAAGTTCCTAGTTGAAATTTGTTACTTACTTGGCTCATTGGTGCAGGTCCCCTGCTTTAAAGCCAACAATGGAGATGTACAATATTTAGGGTGATCAGATGAAGATCTCCTTTCTTATTATTCTTTTCTGTGTTTCCGGTTTTCAGATACACTACAGATGGAGGGTCCAGGGAAAATCTTGAGAAAGGAACTATTCGTGGAGATACTGTCTTTTCAGGTGAAATTCCAATTGTATAAGTGATGTTAATAAGGTGTTACAAACATCTATCTTCTCTCATCCTGATCTTTCTCCCCCTCCCTCCTTCCCAACATTAATCTTTTGTTTCTCTAGTGGCCCATTTTGTTACATTTGGGGGCGTTGCGAATACGTGAATTGACCTATTTTAACTGTAACTACATAATTCTGCATCAGTGTACCATACCCATTGCTTTGACCATATTGGATTCTATAACCTAATACATATTCTCTTTTTATAGCTGTTGACTTCACTACTGGTGATGATCCTTGGCCTATATTCAAGTTACAGAAGGAGTTCAATGCCCCAGGAAAATCACCACCTTTGTCAACGTAAGTTTATTTGTATGGACTATTATTTTTGTTCAGGAAAATGCTAAGTTGCTAACAAGTGCCCTTAGGGCATTGTTTACGTAACTAAAAGTGGTAAGTTTTGCATAAAAAGTTCTGTAATTATTACTTTCACATGTGTTTGACTTAAATTTTCAAGACAAAATTTCTTATAATGGATTCCTTAAACAATGCTCTTAGGGCACTTGTTAGCATGACCCTTTTGTTTATTATTCTAAATACTAAGAGTGCTTGTCTTATCAGCGAATTTTACACTGGGTGGCTTACACATTGGGGAGAGAAAAATGCCAAAACCGGTGCTGATTTCACCGCAGCTGCTCTTGAAGCAATTTTGAGAAAAAATGGGTCTGCAGTCCTATATGTATGTCTCAACCTATGCCTTTGTACCATTTGAAAACCGCATTATGATTGACCCTTTTGAATTGGGTCTTCTAATTTTCAGATGGCGCATGGTGGTTCAAACTTTGGATTTTATAATGGAGCAAATACCGGTGCAGATGAGGCTGACTATAAACCTGATCTCACTTCATATGATTATGTTAGGAATTTTTTAACTGATGTTTGCACCTTCTATTGTGAATTGTGGTATGCATGCACGTTACAAACTTGATTTCTTCATATGCAGGATGCCCCGATCAGGGAAGCTGGTGATGTTGACAATTCAAAATTCAATGGTACGTATTTTTTGTTTTTCCTCTCATTTTCGAACTATCAATACTCCACTTTTTAGTTTGTTGGTTATATTTTTTTATAATCTTCCGTTTTTCTTGTGAGTACTTGCTTATCCCTACCCCAAAATATGTTTTCATGATATTGCAAACCATAGTTAGTAATTGAGTCAAATAGATGATCGAAGCTTGAGCTGGCTTTTTATTTCTGAATCCTCTTCACCCGAGGGCATTCCATTGATATGGATGTCATCTTCTAAGAAAGGGATTTTAAAATTTTTCCCAAGTGAAATCTGTCGTAAGAGTTGCATAGTAATCATGCTCTACTCTCTATCTGTTACATCATACTAGGGTCCCACAAGACCTTGAACCACTAATATTTAGTTCAACTTGAGTTGCAAACTTTTTACAGGATACTGGCACCATGATTACAAAAAAATTGAAAATGTTATGTGCATGGGTTACTGATCAGTAGAGGTGGATATTACACTAGGAAGAAGGGATAGTACAAATAATTAGAAAAGGGTCTAGTTGAGACAAATAGGAAGGCCGCCAAGAAGGAGGGGCGTGTTTGGAGTCGTTCACAATGAACACATTTCTCATCTGTAGAAGGGAATATTGCCATGCCAGAGCTTGCTTTGACTTTGAGTCTCTAACGCCTCTGTAATAAAGCATTCTGTTCTCTTTCTTTTCATCGTACAAATTATTTAGCTTAGGACCTATTAGCATGTAATGAATCCAAAACCTGTAGAAGCTGCATGTGTAATAATGTGTTGAGAAAAAAAAAATGTTGTCACAATTATGGACAATTTTAATGACTTTTTGTTGAGGGTCTCAATCGTAGTTCTAAATATTTCTGTTAAGAAGATCTCTGTTATTAGGCCACTGGCATTTATCCACGCTTCAGATGACAAGTCCTACGCATGAGGGATATGTTGAGATCCCACATCAATTAGAGATATGTCTAAATTAGTCCTTATAACTTAGCATTTGGACTTCAGCTCTTACTCAACCCCAAAAGCTAGCCCCTAGTGTAAGAATTTCCTCTTCTTATAACCACTATTCAAGCCATGTCACTTTCCAATATGAGTTTCAAGACTCTCAACACCCCCCTAACACTTGGTCCTGGGCATTTGGGGCGTGAAGTTTGAAGGACTGAACTTGATCTAGACTCTATAATGTTTAATACTTTAACCACTTTGTGCCGGGATATAAAATGATAAGTTCAATTGTAAATTAGTTACTGCCGAATATCTTTCATTGACCCATACTAATTTATTTTTCCTTCCATCTTTTTATTCAATTATTTGTTAAATTTTGTAATTAAACTATGATCATACAAGCAAATTTAACCGTGTTTAATATGTTTCAGCAATTCGGAGGGTTATATCCCGATATAGCTCTGCACCTCTTCCATCTATTCCCTCTTATAATGAAAAGACAACATATGGACCAATCCACTTGCAAAGACGATCTTCTTTATTTGATATGTTTGATCTCACCAATTCCTCCAGCACTTTTGAATCAGAAAATCCAACGTCAATGGAGAATGTGGGCCAGGTATGTTATTTCTGTTCATGACAATGCAAGCCCCCTAACTGGTATATTATTGAAGCTTGATGCATGTGTGTTCCTCAGTTTTTTGGTTTCTTATTGTATGTCACTGAATACAAAACAAGGAGAGGGGGAAGAATTTTGTCCATACCAAAGGTGCTATTTGAACACTTTCATTAATTCTCATCGTTTTTTTAGCTGTTTTCATCGTGTCTTCTCTATCTAGAAGAATACCGCTTCTCTAAATATTAGACTTGTGAATGTGCAGGTGCATGATAGAGCTCAAGTATTTATCTCATGTTCTTCTAAAGGAAGGGGTACAAGACCAACTTATGTTGGTACTGTTGAAAGATGGTTGAATAAAAAGCTCAGCCTCCCTGAATATCAATGCCATTCTAAGATCAACTTATATATCTTGGTATATACCTGTCTTTTTTATGTATTATTTCTTTTTGTATGAAGAAAAATATTTAGGAGGGGTTTAGAAAAATATTTTGGAGGGTTGAGCACTTGAGCTGCCTATGCCCAGGTATAAAGCAAGTTTTATTTTTTCAACATTTCCTCTAGGTGGGAGTGCATAAACTTATCCTCACCTTTCACTACGGGGATAAGGGAGTGCAGGGAATTTCAACAATTATTGGCGATTTTGACTTTAGTGTAATTGATACTTAGAGAACCATAACTTTTGTTATTTTTCATTACTTGAAGAATGTAAGATAAACAAATAAATATATTTGTCTATTTTTCTATTTGTAAAATATATCCCAAGTAATGCAAATTAAATATTGTGCATAATAGCATAGCAGTATCAGGAGTTGTGAAGCTGCATAATTTTGTATCCTTCATGTAAACGTTATCATTAAATAACTCATTAGTTTAGTTATATAGTTGGTTAACTATGACAATGAAGGCTATGCATTTATATATATATATATATATATATATTAAGACGGCAAGGTAAACTCTTAAAAGAGTTTTCTTCTGCTTCTAATATTTCATGGGATTCTGAATGTTGTCTATTCTTCCCACCTTATGTAGGTTGAAAACATGGGTCGTGTAAATTACGGGCCTTTCATCTTCGATAGGAAGGTAAAAGTCATGATTATGATGACACTTCTCAAAAAGTCTGATTGTGGTTGGTTGATCTTTGTCACAACTTCTACAGGGCATTCTGTCTTCTGTTTATCTGGATGGGAATAGAGTACAAGGATGGAAAATGTTCCCTATTCCTTTGCACAATCTAAACGAAGTGCCAAATTACAATCACATAATGCAAGCTGCATATTCTGCATTCGGTGAATTATCAACCTCCAGGAAAAGGTTGATGAATAAGTCTGGTATGTGCCAAAATACATATTGAAAGAAAAACATGATAACCTTTTCCCATCACTTCTCTTTTTGTCTCAATCATCGTTTCATTGGATTTTATAATGATGATGCCATTCTGTGATCAAAGTATATCTTTCTTTTGCAGAAAATACTTCAAATGAACCTGCTTTTTATTCTGGACACTTCTTAATTGATAAAACAAGTCAGGTCAAGGATACATTTTTGTCATTCAGAAATTGGGGGAAAGGCGTTGTGTTTGTTAATGACTTCAATCTAGGAAGATATTGGCCGGTAAAATACTATCTTATTCCTATTGAATAAATTATTTTTGCAATTGTTACATAATTTAATTTAATACCCAGTTATCTATATGAATTTTTTTCTTTCAAATATTAATTTATGGTTCTTTAATAGTTGAGAGGACCACAGTGCAACCTCTACGTTCCTGCTCCAGTCCTTAAGCAAGGAGATAATCTTGTGGTATGACATGGCAATAGCTATTATTTATGTATCTATCTCTAGCATTTATTATTGTATATATAATGTGAATTTATCTATCTTAAGTCATGATCGGTTAACATAAGTGTTACTTCAACTTAAAGGAAGATTCAAATTCTATACCCCTGCTTCTAGTTGTCATTTAGTAACTTGATTTTATTTTTGGTTAATTAACCTGAATTTTCTAAATGAATCATATTGTCGAGAATCACAACTTGATTGATGGTGCAACTGTGATTGCACCTTTGTCAACCAATGTACAGGTAATACTCGAGTTGGAATCTCCAGACCCCAGTCTTGTGGTGCACACAGTTGATGAGCCAGACTTCACATGTGGCTTTAATGGGATGAACATCCATCAGTTGTAATACGATGTCATAAAAATGTGCTTGACCTTTGAAAACATGGAGAGAAGATGTAGGTTTAGAGTTTACTTGTACGGCTATTGTTACGAACCCAGTTACAATCATTGTTGTTATGTTTGAAAGGCAACATGTGAAGCAAGAGGGTGGTGTGTATGTCATAAAATTATTATTTAGCAGTTCTTGATTACTTTCTAATACGACGAAATCTATAATTAGTGTGTCTGGAAATAGTATTTTCATGGCTAAGGTACGTGTAATGCTATGATTTGGAGCTTGGAATAGATGTGCATTTTATTGCACGTCTATGTTTAGCTAGTAGTTTATGGTTATGTTGTTATATGATTAAGCAGAATTAGTTATACTTGGCAGTTGAGTTTTATCATTTCTCTCCTTTTCATATGATTTTGTAGAGCTTATGACAGAGCTCCTTAGAGCTCTGCTGCATTTCCTCAATTTTTAGTTTCTCTCTTTAGGAAATGTCAAGAAACAATCATAGAGGTTTAAACAAAGGATCCATCATGAGCTGAACTTCCCATTCCTGCTGTGGATTTTTCTGTTCCGACAACTATTCTTGTATGACAACAACTGAATAGAATGGATTTGTGGTCTTATTTAATGAAGAGATCGATTATTTCGAAGAGCAATGACTTCTTAATGGAAGTATTCCTATGCCTGACCAGTTTGATCCATGTTTGATGCATGAAAAACGTGTAATAATCTAGTTCATCCATGGCAAGAATTGCATTCTTATACAGTATTTCACAATATTTCGGATTTGTATGCTGACTTGAAAGTTCTTTGTAAATAATTGGAAAATTGTAGACCTATCAAGGATTGTACTGTGAAGTGCACATGTATTCTTATTAAGAGAGTGAAAATTTACAAGGAACATGATATGTAATCGGTTTTCTGGTTGATTGGTGTTCTAGTTTGTTCCATGTTGAGAAGCATCTGTCACACGTTTAAATGGTCAAATTGATTCAACTTGAAACAACATTTCCTAGCGTATGTGTGTGACAGTAATCTATGCTATAGCAAATCAATGTGACTTATATCAGCTTTGCCCCTTTCAACAAATTATAGCCATTTTGCAGCCTCTTGTTTCAGGTTTCAGACTTGCAACATTTATCTCTAAGTTAGAGAATGACGAACTTTGTTCCAAAATCCAATTTATTTTATTTTCTTCCACATGTCAGTTAACTTACAATTATGCAACAATTACGTGACAAGATAAATATTTTTGAATTAGGTCAAATATATATATTTATTTTTTGGTCAAGTAGTCTTTTTTTAAGAAAGAAGATCAAGTAGTCTAATGATTAGAAATTCACTTTTGTAAGGTGAATTAGTGGGGCGCCTCCGTATATAAACTTGATAGGAATCTCTAAACCCGCCAAAAATGCTATTACTTGTTTAACTTTGTAAGAAGTATGAATGAAATTTGAAGAAGAAATTAGGAGAATATATTCATTCAATAATCAATATGTACGTAAGCATCTCCAAACTTCCTTTCTTTCTATTGTGATTGGTCAGTTTATTGAATGATTGTTTCTGCATTGCTTATTTGTTGTGTAATTCAGTCTTGATTTTGCTTCTGCATTGCTTTTCTTTCAAGTTTCCAATTCCCTTCAAACACCGTTTCTTTCAATCATTTTGATTTGATTCTAACATGATCCTTTATGAGCCTTTGCTTCTCAATTGTCACTTTTATTTCAATCCGTCTTTCTTCTTGCATGGTTACATAAAATTTGAGTTCTATCATCTGGTTTGCCTCTTTTTATCACAAATTTTTATGTATAGGTTAAATTTTCTTTTAACGATAAATGCTGATGCTGATAGAAAGTGTTTAATTCTGTATAATGTTTAATGACATTGAAAGTGTTTTCAATCTATTATGTTGCAGATTATGTTTTGCATGAACGAGCGAGTTTTCTTAATTTGGAGGCAAGCGTCTTTCGATATGATTTCAAATTTGCAGGTTATTTGCTACACAAAACTTCCTATATGTGCATTAATATATCTCAAGGCATGACCTCTGCTAACTTGTCATTTCAAAATTAGATACAAATATATATGTCCAATTTTTCTCTAATAATTGTGAAATATATTAATATTTGATACATTGTTATGTATAGAAATGAAATAGTAGTTCTTTTTATAGAGTATCTGCATTGGGATGATGTTGAGGATTGGCTAGTTAGAAAATTAAAAAAATAGCTATGAAGTCCAATTTTTGACAGAAAGTTTTGTAGCTAATTTTTTCTACTAGTTTTGTAGCTAACAACCTGTATTATGTTTGAATAAGATAAATATACATCACAGCTCATAAATGTTAAGGGAAAATTTGTAACACATGAATGTTCAATTAAAATACATAGCTAGTTTTTTAATTAATTACATAGTGTAAAATTTAGACTAAAATTTAAATATGAAAAAAAAATTGAGTTAAGAAAGTAAAATTGTCCATGTTACTTTAGTTTTGGGGTTGTCTTTACATTTGCATAATAATGGCATAAATTCTAATTTATGTTCAAATATATGACTTCAAAAGTAAAAAAGTTCAATGTATGAGAGATGCAAGTATAAACAAGTTAGTATTTTTGTTTTATTCAACAAATTAATAGGACTTTCAAAACTGAATTGAGTTAGATTAGCAAACGACCAATTCAGAAAATTCCACATCATGGCATTCCTGATCTCCCTTTACCCTCAACATGTATATCTATATCTTTTTCTTTTTTACTAAATGTATATGTAGTATATCATGAATCTTTAGAGATTGAGCAATCCCATTATCCCTCAAAATAAAAAAGAAATTGGTCCCATTAAATGACAACATATAGTAGTACTTTGTATAGTTTTGAACACTTAATTCAAAAACAATATATAGTTTTGAACATTAATTTTAGGGCTGATCCAAGGTAAGACTACTAAAGCTAGTATACAATTGAGGGGTATGTTCAACAATCTTCATAAAACTCTAGCTTTAGACTTATCAATAAAAAATATTTTTCATTAGATTTTATAAGTAGAAAGACCTCATAAGCAAACAAAAAGGAAGATTGATATAACCCCTCATGTTTCTTAATTGGTTTGGTTTTTTAACTTTCAGATGGCATTTGAGTTTCTCAAGTGGCCTATAGCACGCTTCCGTCAAAACAATCCGAATGCAAATGATCGCTTGTTTAACTATTTTGGGGACTATATTAGATGATTCTGATGTCAAAAAAATATCTTGTGGTTATGCCATCAAGATGCTTTTTAAGACATATCTTTTTTCTTGATGACTTTCGTTCGTTCTTATGTTGTATCCATGGCTTCCATATTTTAGTCGGACTTGGACTTCCAAATATTTTTGCATTGCCATTGTGTTGTATCTTTTACAATTCATCTACGGCTTAACAACGTGGTTTCGTTGACCATTCATGATTTCAAAGGGACATTATTTCTAGGAAGGGTCTATGGTCTTAAGAGCACTCTTAATTTTAAAGGTACAAAAAATAAAAGGGAAACGTGGCTCGGAAATGCATCAGGCAGAAAGAGAGATAACAGCGAAAGAATTCTCGATAACTCAATAGAATTCTTTGTTGTGTGGAATGAACTACATGAGCTCTCTATTTATATAGATAATTCAACCCTAATCCATGAGAAACTTGGGGGACAAGTAGCACACGTATTAAATCGAGTACAAAAATATTTTAAATTGAGGACTAAATTATTTTAAAGATTGAATACCAAAATATTTCTGATTGTGTACCAAAATATTTTAGATGGAGTATAAATATATTTTTAGATATATTACTAGATTGAGTACAATAATATTTCAAATTTAAGACTAAAAATATTTAAAGATTGAGTACCAAAATATTTTTCGATTGAGTACCAAAAAGTACTAAAATTATTACATTTATTTATACCAATACTACGTGTTTATTAATTAAAAAAACAATATGATATGAATTAAGGGTTTGTCTAACATGTGCACTATTGCACATGTTAAAGCAACTAAAAGTGAAAATTTTTTATTGAAAAACAACAATTATTTATTAAAAAGATATATATGCAAATTTGTATATGATAGAAAAATTGATGAATTAAAAAAGACTGAAAATGTATACGCATACACATTGTGTTACAATTAGCTTCATATCTAGTTCTTGACCTTCAACCCTGTTATGTTTAACTTAATTTTTTATGTAAACCATGTTAAGTTTATACTCCATAACCAACTGAAATATGGAAGCCATGAAACAACATAAGAACCAATGAAAGTCATTAGAAAAAAATGCCGAAAAAATCATCTTGATGGCATGACCACAAGATAGTTGTTCAATATTAAGGGGGTGTATTGGATTGAGATTTTAAAAGACTATTTTGGTGAAAAAAGTCTTTAAGATTTTAAAAGACTTTGTAGGATTGTATTGATTCTATGAGATTTTAAAAGACTTATTATAAAAGACTTTTTACACTCAAGATTATACCAGAGGATTTCATTGGATTTACAAAACAGACATTTAAGATTTCAATGGATTTTATTGGATTTATAACTCAAACTTTTAGGATTTCAAATGACTCACTTGGCATCATCAATAACCCTTTTATTTATAACTCGATCAGGAGGTGCAACAACTCAATAGTTTCATCCATGGTTCAAGCTATATAACTATCTCTGTCTTTCTCCTTTCCTCTGTTATTTTTTTTGTTGTGAATCCCCCATTTAATCGGTAATATATATAAGAAACTATTTATTTCACAATAGCAATATTGATGTTCTGTAAATAATCATTATAATGAAATAAAATAAATGAAAAAATTGTTTGAAGAAAAAATAACAATAAATCATAGTGTTAAAAAAAAATAACAAATCGTAAAGAGGAAAAAAAAATAACAATGGATTCTTTCCTAAAAATAAATGAATTGTTGGAAAAATTCAACGAAAGCTACAAAAGAAAAAGAATATGATCCAGACAAAAAACCAACAAATTGAAAAAAAAAATTATCGATTAAAAAACAAGAATTTGGAAGAAAAAAAGAAGCAAAAGACAAGAAATCATGCCAAAAGAAAGAAAAAAAAAACAAGAAATCATAAGTAATTATAGACTTTTGAAGCATTTGACAGAGAAAAAGAAGGAGAAGAAAGCAAGACATGAACAAATGATGGTAGACACATATGTGAGAGAGAATGACAAAATCTCAAGGGTTTGTGTGAGATTGTTGGATGTGAGTAGTATTTATATTTTTCACTAAAAAGTCTCACAAAATCCACTTCATCCAAGAATCCATCAAAATCTATAGATTTTTGAATACCAATAGACAATTCATAAGTCATGAGAAATCTCAATTGAATACCAACGGATTTTGTTGCCCTGACAAAAAAGTCATGATTGTCTTAATTGAATACCACAAGATTTGTTTACATTTTATAAAAGTCTTGATTGAATACCACTAGACTTTTTTATTTTAAAAAAGTCTTTTAAAATCTTTTGAAATCGCAATCCAATACACCCCAATAAAAAAACAAATCATGTTTTATGTAATAAATCAATAATTAATAATCCTTGTAAAAAATAAATAATCAATGTATATCTCATTCTTATGGGATCCAAAAATAGCGTTGAACAAAACAGAATCGGTTAAGGTTATTTATGTGTTACCTAGCTGTCTCTCTATCTCTTTCCTGTGAATCATTATTATTTTTTAATAATTTTATTAATTTGTTAAAATTACAAGTTGAAATATAATATAGGAGCAAATAATAGAAGAGCCAGAAAAAGCAGCAGAAAATTTGCAGGGTGCATAGGCAGCGGAGACGCTTTGCTTATTATAAAATTTAGGGTTTGGTTTTTCCATGAAGCATGAACAACAACAACAACAACAACAACATCATCTCAAGAAACGGCAACGGAACAACACAAGCTTGTGCTGCATGTAAATATCAACGTAGGAAGTGTGGTACATCCTGCATTCTCGCACCATATTTTCCTCACGATCGTCAAAAACAATTCTTAAACGCTCATAAATTGTTTGGTGTTGGTAAAATCACCAACATGATCAAGAATGTTCCACCTCATCTTAGAGATCATACTATGAGTTCTATTATTTTTCAATCTGATATGCGTGCTATGGATCCTGTTGGTGGTTGTTATAGATTCATTCAACAGCTTCAATCTCAATATGAATTTTATCAAGCTGAGCTTCATCTTACACGTCAACACCTTGCTATTTGTAGAGCTACACAATCACAACAACAACAACATCTTGCTGCTGTTAATCATCATTATAATGACATGCATGACGTCATTAATCATAACAATAACGATAATGGTCATAATGATGCTGCTTTGAATATTATTAATCATTTTAATCAGCAGCACTTTGTTGACGATCAATTGAATATGAATATGCTGCCTCAACAGCAACTGCACTTGCAGCAACAATATGTTGTTGATGATATCGGTATTAACCCTAATTATGTTCCTTTACAAGAGGATCTTAATACATGGGCGAACAATATTAATATACCGTTGTCGCCATTGACATTGGAGGGTAACAATAAGGAGGAAGATGGTGAAGAAGATCAAGAACGTGTTGGTGATGATCAAGGAAGTGATCAGAAACCCGTTTTTGACCTAATCAATGAAATGAATTCTTTGGATACCAACAGCAGAAGTAGTATTGATCCGGGACACCAGGTTTGTTAATTAGTTGTTGATCTCTTTAATTTTATGTTTTCCCAATTTTGTTTTGTTAATTTGAGTTTCTTTGATGAATTAATCGCGGTGATCATGGGTATTTCATGTATGAAGCCAAGATTGTTGTTGATTTGTTTGTTACAAATCATTACTTGCTTCATTTAAATCTAGGGTTTCTTGAGATTTTTTGGCTTACATGAGTTAGAACACATTATAATGTCTTTTTATATTTATTATTATAATTATGATTTTAGTACTTGATTATGTATGTTTGGATAAAACATGTGATGAATGGAATCTAGTAATAGAAGTTATACATTTTAGAACTAGAAAGTTTTTATGGTGGAACTAATTAGCAGATCCATCTCACACCTTGGAAGAAAAAGAGAGTATTGAATGACATAAAATGCATTAATTCTATGATAGTACTAATTCTTAAATTTACATTTAATTGTCTTTTATGTCATGCAAATAATGGAATCTAACATAACTACTCTAATTGTCCATACTCCATATCCACAAATAAAACCATTCACAACTCTAGTTTTAGGATTCTGTACCTCTGCTAATATCCCCTTAGATTTAACCAACCCTTCAATTAAAAATGCAAATATCCTAAGATAGTTTTTTTACCCATTAATTTTAACATTTTCTGATATGATATTCTACTAAATTTCCAGTGATGATGATGGTGATGATGATGATGATGATGAAGGGGTCTTGTGAATAAGATAGGCAAGGCAGTAATAAAAGAATAGGCAGAGGACTGCATTGATTGGAAAGGTGTAGCAGCTTTGTTTATTCTTTCAAATTAGCTTAGATTGCAGAATTTTTCTTGCTGGTTTTTCTAGTTGTCAGACTTAGATCAGTATTGGCACTAGATGTGTCCAAACTTTAGACTAGTATTTTTCTTTTGTAAGACATAGATTTCAGAATTTTTCTTGCTCTTTCCTATTGCATCTACGTTATTAATTGGCGTTTTTTTTTTCTGCGGCTACAACAACGTTATTTAAGATTTTTCTTTATTAAAATAAAACTATCCCCTGCCATCTAGTATTTGAGAAGTTCATATTGAACATGTGATCTGGATTTCCTGTTGTCACTTGCTACAGATGCAACGGTCTCTGCAGGTCCATTGGATCTAAGTTTATTAAAATTGATGCGACGGTCTCTACAGGACCGTTTGATCTAAATTTATTAGTAACATTTAGATCCAACTATCTTATAATCCGTTGCAATGTGCAACAGTTATAGAGAATCCGAATTCCGTAACACGAGCTTAAATTCTCTATGATTGTTGCACATATCCCGCAGAGTATCTAAATTTAAGAAATACAACATATACATAATCTAATGTACACAACTTACAAATATTACAAACAGGGATTTATTCAGAGACATTATATAGAAGCACATATTATCAGATTAACTAGTAGGACTATTAACAGCAGAAGAAATTAGGTGAAGCTTGATATTCTCCAGCTGCATCTCCATCTGCAAGTTCTTCTTCCTCTCATTTTCCAAGTCTGTCCTCAACTTAGAGATCTCCTGCACCATTTTCTCATCACTATCAGCCACATGAATCTCCTCTCCACCAATTAGATTCATCAGAAACTTGACTTGTCCCAACTCTTGCTCCAAGCTCTCTTTCAACACATTCAGCGTTGCCAACGTAGCTTCGTGGTTCTTCCCAACGCCACCAACATTTTCATGATCAGCCACATCAGAAGCATTGGTCTTTGGCTCCATCACAGTTCCTGATGCTGAAACAACAGCATCCTCTTGGATCACCTTTTCTTCTTCAAACCGAACTTGTTTCACAACTTCATCATCTCTGCTTTGATCCTTTGGGAATACAGGCACAAGTTCCAATCCATCTTCATTGAAATTCCAGCCACTGATTCTTCTCTGTTTCACATTTTTCACTGACTCCTCATCGTCGTCGTCGCCACCATCCTTGCACTTTGAATCTGGATCCGTTATAGCTTTGATCTCTTTATACCTTTTTTCAACACTAGGCAATCCATTCAACACATTCTTCACCAAAAACTCTGATCCTTTGCAGTTTTTAAAGAATGAATGCTTAAGCAACTTCTCAGCAGAGGGTCTTTTTGTAGGATCTTGATTCAAACATAAAGCAACCATGTCCTTAAAAGCCTTAGAGAATTTGTTACTACCACCATGACCCTTGTAACTATGTTTATCAAAATCAGAAAACTTAAACCTCTTTGTAATATTTAGCATCAAAGACTTAGAAGGAGGAAGATGAGAAAGTGGTGGTCTTCCATGTGCTAACTCCAAAGCTGTTATCCCAAAAGACCATATATCAGCTTTGAAACTGTAACCATTATGAGAGTGAATAACTTCAGGAGCCATCCAATAAGGTGTTCCAGCAAAATCAGTAAATATATGAGAAGAAGAAGAATTCGAAGACGAAGATGAATAAGAAGAACATGCTCCTACAGAGTTATTTGACTCATAAATGGAAGCAGAAACACCAAAATCTGCAAGTTTAACCAGCCCATTTGAGTCAACAAGGATGTTACCAGATTTGATATCTCTATGAAGGTGTCCCTGTCCATGAAGGTAAGAAAGAGCATTGAGAGTGTCTTTGAGAATAACAGCTATGGATTGTTCTGTTAAGCCGTTTTGGAAAGAGTGAGAGATTATGGATTGTAATGAACCACCAGCCATGAATGGCATAACCACCCAAAGACGGTTGTCAACTGTGAAAGAACAGTGAGCTTTGAGGATGTTGGGGTGGGAAAGAAGTGATAATGTTTTTGCTTCACGTCTAACATCGTCTAGGTCGGGGCGCGAACGATCCAAGTCTATGGATTTGATAGCTACTGGTGTGGAGTTTATAGGGATGCAGATTGCTTTGTAGACGACGGCACTGTTACCGGCACCAATCTCGTCGACGATTTTATAGGAGGAAGAGTCTAATGGATATTGCACTCTTTCTGCTATGTTGGTAGCCATGGAAATATTGGAAGTTGAGATATAAGAGTGTGTGTGTGTGTGTTAGAGGTTGAAAATGGTTGTTTGAAAATATATAAGATGAATGAATTGCATGGATTGGTGATGGATGGATGGTGAAATTAATTGATAAAGAGAGTGGTAAGTTGAGTTTGAGCAGTTTTCTTGTGAAGGTTGATGAAAAAAGAAGAAAATATCATTAGGCAGAGGTGATTTATTTCTCATTGATCTATCAGTGGTTGTGAAACCATGCATGTGAATCCAAAAATGATGTATAACTATAGTAATTAATAAATAAATACGTTTTTTTCTTCAAAAAAATAAAAATAAATACGTTTTTATTTATTTGTAGTAGATTTTTGGGGTAACTTGCATAGATTTATATTGGGAACCATAATTTGGATTTGTTGTTACCATATCACAGCCATCAGATCGAAATCGAACGGTCCTAATTTTATGTTTTATATTTCTGTGTGAATGTGTGGATTTGCAGCAAATCCTATTCACCTATAATTGATGTATCTGTCTGCATAGCAAAATTCTTGTTTGGCTCAATTTTTGCCTTCAAAGATAGTGATTCAAAGGAGCTGTTGTTGCAAACAAATAGTAGTAGCATCTGATTCATTATTTGGGCTTAACAAAGAATTGTCAGTGAACATGTTGTCGATTGCAACTGCAGGATTAAAATTCGGGTCCAACTTTTCTCACACTCAAACTCACTTTAGAATTACACATCTTAAAATATAATATTTATGTGGTTTTTTTTTGTTACATTGCCAAATGGAAAAGAAAAGAAACGAATAAGAAAAAAGAAAAAAGAAAACAACACAAAGAAACTACTGGAATATGAAGTTTCAGCGTCCATCTTAAAGAGATACAAAGATTATCTAGAGGGAAGACGTGGTAAAGCAGTTTAGTAAACTTAGCCATAAAATTATCTATGCACAATGATTACTCTCTCTAAGGATATGGTAAACGGTGATATTTTCTGTTCAATCAAATCCTTCACATCTTAAATCAAGACCACGTGGACATAAAACTTCATTGATAGACCTTTGAGGAGATTGGTACAATGTAAAGAGTCAGGTAGAAAACATGTCGTTTGAAAATATATTTGTGGCTATTTTATTTTATTTTTTAAATGACGTGTAAAATGGAAAAGGATTCAAATACCAGGATCATTTTTTTTTTCTTGCAAATGCACAACCATTATTTGATTTGGTGGATAAGATGAGAGTTCAATTAAGTCTCTCACTTATGGACAATAAAATAATACAATTGAATTTATCAATGATCAAAATTTATTGAAATTAAAAGTGAGAACATTTGCATCTTGAGAAAATTTTCAATGGAGAGACAATAAAATAATACAATTGAATTTATCAATGATCAAAATTTATTGAAATTAAAAGTGAGAATATTTGCATCTTGAGAAAATTTTCAATGGAGAGAATCCAAATCCCTCACATACAATCTTGCATAATTCAATTTTGTTTTTCCCAAAACTAACTTTTTGAGAATGATAATTTACTTTTTTTTTTCAAGAACTTTAATTAGAAAGCAAATTCAAATAATCCTTTCTTTCTTCTTCTCCTTTGTTGAAGCATCACAACCGCACAATATAGGTTGAACAGTCGAATTACTCCATCACAAAGTCCAATCTGCATATCGTGACTCCAACATCGTTTATAGTGGGTGAGATGGTTTTTTGGAGTGGATTTGGTGTGAGAAGCAGACGATAGGTATTTGAATTTTGTTTATGTGGCCATTCACGATGGAGTGCGAGATTTTGCCTCAACTTTTGGTTTATGTTGGTTTGTAGGGTTTTAGCTTGATTTTGGCGTTGATTTGGTTTTGGAGTTTTGTTTTTTATTGGCGTTTAAGATGTACGGTGTTGCATTTCCTTTTGAGGGTTCCACCTATTTACGACGTCCTTTGCGTTGTAGTTTCTGTCTTACCAGTCCCTGTTGTCTTATGCAAGGACTTTAATTAATAAATTTTACCGTTTAAATAAATTAGTCTTTAAAAAAACATTGTTCATAGTTGTTGTGGGTCTCATGAATTTGATTTGTTTAAAATTCAAATACATTGTTTGTTTTTATGCACTACTATTTACTCACTATTTTTGAAATTTTTTACCCTATATTTATATATTTATCTCTATAAAATATAAAAAGTTAAATTTTACCCCTTTTATTAGTAGACTTCACTCCAAAAATCAAATTAGACTTGAAAAAGTTACTTAAACTAAGTTTTGTGGTTTGCAATTCTTTGTTTTGTATGGTTTGCAATTCTTGTTATCACTATTCTCGTGACTCTTTTATTTTCTCTATAAACTAAGTGAATATGGATGAGAATAGGTCAGGCCGGCCTACAGGGACCTACGGCCTAGCCTACGACAGGTCAGATCAGGTTAGACTTTTTTCTTAAATAGGCAAGGCTTAGGCTTTTTTAAAAGCCTATTTAGTTTAAAAGGTCAGACCGCAGACTATTAGAAAAGCCTTTTAGGCCTATTAGGTCGGCCTACTTATGTAAATATGAATAATATTATTGATTATGATATTATATACTGTACTTTGAATTAAATTATAAATTTGTCAACCTTTAAAATAATTTAAAATTATTAGTTTACATTTTTTTTTTGCATATTTAAATGTATTATTATAAATTAGAATTGAAATATGATATAATATATAGTAAAGTTCTCTAAAACTTCATGTTAAATATCGAAAGAGAGTATAATATCATTGATATATTACCTTGAATCACATTACTTATTTTAATATGTTCATATGAAATAGGCTTTTAAACAGGCTAGCATGCCTAATTAGATTTTCATAAGGCCAGACTCAGGCCTAAAAAGTAAGCCTATGATACGCTGCAGGCCTTACAAAAATTTGACAGGTCAGGCTTAGGCCTTGCAAAGCCTAGCTCGGCCTAGCCTATTCCCATCCCTATTTATGAACAAGATGGAAAATTTAATATTTCATAAACCGGAATATTTTTCTAAAGATTTAAAAAAATTGTAATTCAAGATGGAAAATTAATTTAAGAGTTAAATAAGTTTTTTGGTGTCCTCGCGAGCTTAGCTCAGTTGGTAGGAACAATGCATAAAATATGTAAGGTCTGGGGTTCGAACCCCGCCCACCACCAAAAAAATACAAAATAAGTTTTTTATCTTTGTTTAATATTATATAAACATAGCATGGAATATTCATAAATAAATGCATAAGAAAACAAATTGGGTACATTTTATAAAATAAAAAAAAAGATTATAAAATAAGTGGGGTACTACCATAATGGATTTTTGAATGAACTTTTTCATAAAGGTAATTAGAATATTATAACAATCTCTTGCACACAAATTTAGATTTTTTTTTTTTTTTAAAAAAATATGAGCTAAATATGGATTTTTAACAAAATAATAAGTTAAAAATTCAGATTTAATTCAGCCCTTGTTAAAAAATTTAAACTTTTTGCAAGAGATATTTCTATAATGTACTACGAATGACTGCAAAAATAATTTAAATTTTGAATGATACACACGAGTATTCTTAAAAGTTGAGATCAAAAGTGTTGACAGAAAATATTTAGGGACTAAAAGTTGATGAAATTGTTTAGAGGAACTAAAAATCGAAATTCGGAAATTTCATAGGGATCAAAAACTTATTTAACCCTAATTTTTGAGCAAAAATATTAATGCACCATTTCTTTCTAAATGATCTCAAATCTAACAAAAAATTTGATTGGAGTTTTTATATTTTTAAGACAAAAACTAAATCAATTGTTACCAATTTTAAAACTAATTATTTTTTCACCACTATTACATTCTATCATGTATTGACACAACGATAAACTCCCAATTATTAATGAGAATTTCATTTTATTGAACAAGAATTGTTAAATTCTTTTATTCATAATTTTCTTAATATATGTGAAAAAATAAACGGAGAAAATTAAAAAAGGGAGGTAGTACCACATGACATATAATTGACATATTATTAATTCAATAATATAAATTCAATAATATAATGCATGGTTATTAATCTTATTTTTTTTGTCAAACATGAATAGTTTTTTTTCTTTCAAAAGACAACAAAAGAAAGAAAAAAAAAACAAATAACAACATAACTAACCAAAACATATGCAAGGAGAGTGGATGACATATTATGGACGTTCCTATCTACAAAACAAAAAGGCTAAAATACATTCCTTTTAATTTTACATTGCCCCTTTGTTTTAGGAGCAAGATTTCGATCTGGTATTTGTATCGCAAGATGGCGTCGATCGAAGAAGAAAAGATGAAGGAGACAGAGAAATGAAGACAACATAGATGTCTGTTACGAAGGCTGGCGGCTACTTCTTCTTTCAACCTGCTATTATTAGGGTTAGTAACTTAATATTCTGTTTTAGTGGTTACTTATATTGTTCCTTTAAGTATAACACATCCTTGCCAAAGTTTATAGTCGTTAGTTGTTGTACACTTGTACTTGTTCTTGGGAACTGAATATTTTTAGTTTTACACTCCAAATCTATAATTAGATCTAAAAGTTTATTCATAGATTTTGTGACTTTGAAGCTTATATGCATCATTGTAAATAATTTTTTAATGCCAAATGTTCTTCATATCATTTTTTGAAGAAATATTGAAATAGAAAATACATACAATTATCTAATCAATTTCAAAATTTAAGATGGATATGACATTTGGTATTTGCACATTTGTTTTGCTCTTATATGGTTTCATCTTCTAGGTCTCAAAGTGTGGTTTTGGATGTCACCAAATATGCTTACAATATCTGAGGGAAAATTAACCGAGGTGATGAGAGTATACACTAAAATTTAAAAACTTAAACATGATTTTTTTTTTTTACATTATCTTGTAACACAAGTAACAATTGTTTTTAAAATTTTGGTTATTCTCTCATTTCATTTCACTTCATAAGATGTGTGTTTCATTTCTTAGGCTCTAATTGCTACTTGGAAAGAAGCATGTGCATCAACAAGTTCAAGTAAAGTTTTGATTCCCAAAGGAACATACAAGTTAAAACAAGTTAATCTTAGAGGTCCATGCAATGCTCCAATTGAGGTTCAGGTTGATGGAACAATTGAAGCACCTGCTGATCCCACCCAACTTGATGGCAAATATCTATGGATAATATTTAGGTATTTGGATTTCTTCACCTTACTTGGAAACAAAACTATTGTGGAAAAAACAAGAATTGCAACATGCTTTCCATGGTAATTAAATGACATATATATGTCTATTTGTATTTTCATATCTTTTACTTTCGAGGATATATTTATAAACTCAGTCGGTGTAAAGGTTTCTTTTATGCTGTCAATCAATCATAATCGTTAGATCATAAACTGTTTGACTTTAATCATAAGTTCATAATCGATGAAACAATAATTGGTCATATTTATGACTTAAAAAAAAGGTCATATTTTACCTTTATCTTGGCCGAACATCAAATTATCATTCCCATTACTCTTATTAAATGATAGAGTTAAGAAAATAAGTATATGGTGTTGCTCAGAAGTAAAGTATTAACTAATCAAGTTTCTTCAACACTTTTATACAGAATTTTGGTTTCTATTTCCTCAATAATTCAATTATCAAAGGAATAACTTCAAAGGATAGCAAATATTTTCATGTCAATGTTTTTGGATGCAAGAATGTGACATTTACGGACTTTTCTGCTATTGCTCCAGCAACAAGCCCTAACACTGATGGAATTCACATTGGAAAATCAAGTGAAATCAACATAACCAGTTCCTACATTAGCACCGGCGATGATTGTATTTCAATAGGAGATGGTAGCAAGCAAATAACTGTCTTAAATGTGACTTGTGGACCAGGACATGGAATTAGTATTGGAAGTCTTGGAAAGTATTCAAATGAAGAGCCTGTAGAATATATAACTGTTAGAAATTGTACCCTAAGAAACACAGATAATGGTTTGAGGATTAAGACATGGCCAACCACTCCAATCACTTATCTTGCGTCAAACCTTCATTTTGAGAATATTATAATGGACAATGTTAGCAACCCAGTAATCATCGATCAAGAGTATTGTCCATGGAATCGATGTAGTAAGCAGGTATATATTGAGTATTCAAAACAACTTCCACTTATCTAAATTTAATAATTTTACCTTTGGGCCATGCATATCAATCATTCTTCCATTTTCGACATATTGTTTTATTTCATTACTATAGTCTCCTTCAAAAATAAAGATAAGTAAGGTGACCTACAAGAATATTACGGGCACTTCTGCAACTCAAAATGGTGCAGTTCTTATTTGTAGCAACGGTGTACCATGCGAGGAAGTGGTGCTTAGTAACATAGATCTCACAATTCGATCTTTTTTGTATCTACTCAATTGTGTGTTTGTTATGTACATACTAGGTATAAGAAGTTATCTAGATATGTAGTCGTGAGTATATAATGTTGTTTGATTATGATATAAAAATGCATATAGAATATGAATTGTTTATGTTTTTCCCAAAATAAAGTTACACGGTAAATATTTATATTATGAACTATTTATGTTTTCCCCAATTGTTATATGCCTTATATCTAAGTGCATTCAGACGCACTCTCTTGCATCTTCTTCCCAATCTCATTAGGCATCTCCCCCTACACCCCCACTAGATAGCATCCAATTGATTTTAATGCACACATTATAAGTATTGTAAAATATGTGGTATGTGTCCAATGCTAAATTCATAATTTATTCCCTTAGATTATGTGAAATTTATGATTCAAATAATACACTAGGCTGTTTTTTGAGTCGATATATGAATCATTGTGAAGTTGTTAATGCCCAAACCCACTTACTTCACTGTATAGAAACAAAAATCAATATTCAAATATTTTAAAAGGGGATTCTCGTACTACATTTATATAACTTTACTGATTAGTGACTAACATCATGCAACATTTATAATTATTTTTATTATAATTATAAAAGTAATTATAATAAGGAGAGGGAGGAGGAGAGGGAGAAGGAGAAGATAGAAGAAGAAGAAGGAGAAGAGAGAGATGGAAGAAGGAGAAGAAGAAGAAGAAGGAGAAGTAGTTGGAAACAATAGAGAAAAGAAATGTGTATCTGGTTTTATGATGGATTGAGATTAAGGTTAGTAGGCTAAGAGAACAATGGAGAATTTCTTACACACACTAATTTTATTGCCGAATACTTGATACAAGGTTATGGTACATGATGTGCCTTTTATAGGCTGTAAATGACGGTTATGGATTTTTTTTTACACATGATGGTGCTAGACTATTCTATATAGGCGGTTCTGGAACTTGTACTACAGAGGCGGTTTAACTCTAGATATTCCTGCTACCATCTTAACAGCTAAGTAGGGGTGTTGTAATACTAAACATAGGCGGTGCTCCACTAACATCATTTCTTAGTGACCAAGATGTTCTAGATGCTTCTAACGTCTTCTAGTTTATACTTGATTTAATTTTCTAACAAAAAAGGTATTAGGCCTATAAGAGTATTTGTCAAAAAAATAATATTAGGCAACATAAATCTTAAATGAGTATATTTATTTTTTATTAGTTAATTAATTAATCAGTTCAAACAATACAGATTAATCGGTTGGACCATGACCTCGATTAATAGACTTAAAAGGAGGTTGACAATTATTTTAAACCAATTAACAATTGTTAGGGTTAAAAAGGCCAAATACCTCCCTAAGTCCTTTAAGTTTCACGTTTGTTTCAGATAGGTCTTTTAAGTTTTTAAAGTTTGTTTCAGATAGGTCATTTAAGTTTTTAAGGTTTTAGATAGATCCTTTAAGTTTCGAGTTTATTTCAGATAGGTCCTTTAAGTTTCTAAGGTTTCAGATAGGTCTTTTAAGTTTCGAGTTTGTTTTAGATAGGTCATTTCTATCAACCTTCGTTAAGCCAAAGTTGACCTGTACGTTAAGCGAAATTTGAAACTTAAAGGACCTGTCTGAAACCTTAGAAAGTTAAAGGACCTATCCGAAACAAACTCGAAACTTAAAGGACATATCTGAAACCTTAGAAACTTAAAGGACCTATCTGAAACAAACATGAAATTTAAAAGATCCAGGGAGGTATTTGGCCTTTAAATTAATAAAACTAACACAGATGAAATTATTAAAATTGTTATTTTGGATGAAATAACGAGTTTTTAATTTGGTTAGGTAAATTTTTTCCACATTATTTTAGTCTCATCAAAATGTTAGGGCTAGATCCGCCCTTGATTGATGTTAAACGATCTTGAAATTTTAATAGCTATCCCACCGTGAAATGGTTAATGGCTAGCATTAGGTAGACGAAACACACTAATGGAAGTCCGTTGAAGTACCAACAAAAATGCAGTGAAATTTATGCAATGGATAGAGAATTTCAAGACAAAAAGTCACTTGCCATTGCCACAAGTAGCGCATTTCCATGAGATAGCCATTTCATCATTGGCGGCACTACCATACAAAAATAGACCACACACCTCACCGATTTCTTAAGTCAAAAAATTTAGTTGATGTTTGAATTAAAGATAAAAGATGATACTAACATATGTTCTGTAAATATTTGTTGAAAAAAATTAATTTTTAATTTTTGATAAATAAATTGACATAATTTTTAACATATTTTTACTTTTGATAGTTTGACATGTACCTTTGAGTTAATAGTGTGATTGACAAAAGTCATTTTGACAAAGACAGGCATTTGAAGCTTCAGACAATTACGTAGTCATTATAGTTTTCGTTAGTTCAAGCATACATTTACCATCAGCTCCAACTCAAAATCGTCTTCACTTTCCACTCATAAAAGGAGTAGGAATGACCATAACTCTTACTAAAATACTATGTCAAAGAAGAAAAATTGATCATGTCTTTCAAAGAAAAATTTTCCTAGAGATGGCTCGTCAATGTCGCTTACCAAGAAGGGCAAGGTTAACTAACCTCACACATGAGTAGAAGTAACCAATATTTGTGTCTCTTTCTTTCAACCACATGGATCAAGATCTTTGGAAAATCTGAGTGTCCTTACTCTTTAGAAGCACCCACAAGTCAACATAGGGTTTAGTCTGAGCCACATTATATTCCTTGAAAAGTTGAATCGCTTCTATCTTTATATCCAAGTCCTTAATCATTTCGACTAACAACTCTATCATGTGGTCAAGATTACCAAAGACCTCTTTAATTACACCACCTTTTGAGGTTACCCTTGAGCACTTTAAGCCTCTCCTTAAGATTAAAGGTGATACAACAAAAAAATCCAGAACTCATCCAACATTGTGTCACTACGTTCTCTAAACCCTGATGAGCAAGCTTATAATTGTTGAAACAAAATTATTTTGGTCCCCACAACTACGAAGAATACCAAAGCACCAAGGCAGTGATTCGACGCGTCTCTCGGGAGCGTCCATTGGCTAGCAACCCCATGCTCCCACCACTCCTCAGAAACAAGAATACAATCAAGGCAACTCATCATATTGTCGTCGTCGACAAGTATGAAATTAGCAATCTCACAACCCCCCCACCCCCACCCACCGAATTCCCCAACAAGCACCAAACATCCCCCAAAAGACATGTTTAGTTAAACCAATTTATTCCATATAATTTTTTTTCTCTTACGAAGCACTTAAAATAGACAATGGTCATAAAACATCGGGTCTTCGAGACTCCTCACTCCATACACAACCCCCACAAAGCATGTACCAGATTAAAAAAAATACGGAGTTCACTATCGACTTGCATCAGATAGACAAAATTCCTCCACCACCACTACTAACTGAATGAGCAAAACTTCAATTGCAAAACGAGTTACTCCAAAGAAAGTGAAAAAGAGCATCATCCACGTAATCAAAGTTAGTTTCCTTTACTAATAAAACCATCAAGATGATTGGACGACATCGAATCCCACACTTTAATGATTGGAGATGTTGCATTACTCTTGACATTTAATCATATGTTGAAGAAATTAGTTTGGTTAGAATTTAAGATTTTGGTTTGTTAATATTATTTTAACTTGTGACATTTCTATGTTTATGGTTAGTGTTTATTTGACTCACTTCTCACTAGTTTTAATCTTAAAATGTGGATGAGAAAAATCCGAACTTATAATCAATTTGATTGAAGCTTATTTTAGTATTTTTGAGTGAGGCTTGTTTTACCGTTAAAAAATTATTGAGCAAACCATCCAACAAATTTTGTTTTAATTAGTTAAAAAAGCTGCAAATGGTGGTGCCCTTTTATTTTTATTATCTTCAATGACAGAGAGATAGATGCCATCAGTTTTTTATGTTGACAAAGAGATGCCTTCTGTTTAGAGCTTATAACACACAAATAGCCAATTTAACATTTTTTTTTGGTGGCTGGAGTTTTAATCCCGAACCTTGTATATATCATGCATTATTCATACCAACTGAGTTAAGTTCGTGAGGACCAATTTAACATTGTTTAGCACAACAAATTAAAATCGACTAAATAAATAAATTAAAAAAAATATAAATATTTCTAGCCAAAAAAATAGACTATAGCATACAACTGTCCCCCACTGAAACTCCAGTAGTCATTGTCGACATTTACACGCAATTATGTAATAATTATGAATATGAACAAATTTCCAAAAAAAAAAATTATACCAAAATAAATAAATTAAAAACAAAAAAGACCAAAAGCAAGAAACAAAATATTTAAAAAAAAAAAATCACAAAACACACCTCTATGATTCTGTCATGTGTTCTTCCCACATGGACTTGTTTACTTCATCAATTAAATTAAACGGTCCATTTCCAGATCTTAAACCTAACATCAACATCACACTTAACGTTCGAAGTTGACGCCGTTACTGGTTTCTTATTACCGACAGGAACATGAACTCTAACACCGTCACATGTAACTCTTATTCCAACGTTAGGTGTTTTCATTTTTCCCATTTTAGCCTTCACTTTTGTATCCAACTTCACTTTCAACGCTAAACCGTTTTTGCTCTTCATGTTCTTCTTCAGCTCCGTGGATGCATCTGATTCTAATGCTTGTCCAGTACTCAAAATGGAAGATTTTAGAAGAGTAGTGTTCTTCTTGCCATGTTTGAAAGATGGTATCGTTCCTTCACCGATGTTGATTGTGTTAGAGAGAATTGTGATGGTGGTTGGTTGGTAAACGAAGGTGATATGTTTGTTAGGGTTTTTTGCAGTGATGTTGACGTTGAATTTTGAGTTGAGGGTGGAGGAGGAGGTGAGGTTGAGGTAGGAAAGTTTGAGAGATGTGACGGTGAAGGAAGGACGGTGGGGACGGTAGATGAGGTAGAAAGCGGTGCCGGTTACGCCGAGGAGGAGGAGGAGGATGAGAAGTATGAGGAAAAACCAGAAGAAGAAGGTGCAGCAGCAACGGCGGCGGGTGCGGCGGTGGTGAGGTTGTGGACGGTAGGTAGGGCGGGTGGCACCGTAGAGTTGAGCTTTTGTGGCTGGAAATGATGGGTTTGCGGCGGAGACGCCGTTACCGTTTCCGTTGGTGACACCGTTGCCGTTGGTTATGGGTTTGGCGGCAGGATATACACGATCTGCCATGATGTTTTTTTTGTTTCGGGGGAAATAATGTTGTCGGTGAATGAAAAAGAGGGAGTGTGTTTTTGGTTTTGAGGTTAACTAAAAGGTGGATTAAGAAGAAAGTACTAGCGGTAGTAGAATAGGAAAGGAATTAATCACCAAAAGAAAAAGAAAAAGAATAGGAAAAGGAATTGAGTTTGAAGTCAAAAAAAGAAAGGGAAGGAATTAAAAAAGGAAAATGGGGTAGGAAATTGGAGAGAGAGAGATTGCAACATTCTAACTACTAGTTTTTAGCTGTATCCAGCACTTTACTCTCATGTTAAGCGCGTACATAATGCTCCTCACACTTAATTTCACAATCTCATTATTCATAGATTAATTAAAGACTAAGATCAAGTCAATGTAATATGATTATTGTTCGGTTTAGTGGGTAAAGATTCAATTATACTAACTATTGTATTGGTACCAAATCATTTAGAATTTTGTTGCATTTCATATGTTTGCAAATAAAATGATAGTTTATCGTACCAAATCATTTAGATATTTGTTTCAACAAACAATTGTCTTTTAAACTCGTTGTTCAAAAGGCTATGTATTATAATGATATTTTCGACCATGGTATGACCGAGCTTCGAATAAGTGAATATCGATCATGGTATGATCCGGTTACGCCAAGGAGAAGGAGTAAGATGATATTAATTCGAAATGAGCAATATCATCTTCACAATCCTAACTCCAAGTTATAAGCAAATATTTATCAAAATAGTATTGTAATTATTTGTTACCATCTTTGACGTTGTTAACCTAGAATAATATTGTATAATCCCTCTATTGTCAATTATAAGTTTTGATTTTTTAGGTTCATTCAATTAATGACGTATATGATCTATATTATGGATCATATACATCATTAATTGAATAAATATAAAAGTCAAAATTGCTTATAATTGACAATGGAGTGAGTATTGTATATATACATTATACTTACTTCATCAATTAGAAAACTTCAAAATATTACAGTTATGTATGGTATAATAGCCGACAGTTTGTCTCTAGTGATATGTTCATCATAATAAAAGTCTTCATGACGTTAGTAGTCACACAACTCCCTTTCATTTTGTGAGCCAATTGTACAAGAGTATATGGATAAAAAGTTGTTTGAGCACAAAAATTTCAAATGAATAGATACTCACATTTGAGAAGAGATTGTTCGTATATCAAGTGTGATTAGAGTCTCACATTGAATAAAAAAATACATGTTGAGAATCATATAAATGAAATGGTCCTGCGTAATGTCTTGAGGTTTCTGATGAATGTGTGGTTTCCAAATCACTAATATGATTGTTCTTAGTTCAATGTGATGATCAAGAGATGAAAAAACATTAATTATCAAAGTACATGTACCCACGAGAGTGTCATGGAAGGGCCTATGGGCATGCAAAATTAGAATTAGTCGGGATGTCATGTGCATCCAGTAATGGTCACAAATACGCATACTACTAGCGAGAATATCCTAATACAACAGTCAATGCTTTATTTTGTAGGTCACGATGCTTGCTAGTAGGGTTATTAGCTCTTCATGTAAATTCCAATTGTAAATATCAACACATTTAATCAAATTTTTCATTTTCTCACAATTTACCTTAGTCTTTCTCTTTACATTTTACTTATGCTTTGATTAATTTAGTAGCTTACAAAAACTCCAACATCCACACTTGATACTCTTTGAAGAGTTGAGGAGCTCATAGCCAAAGGACGGAGTTTCTTTCTTGACGTAGTTGCATGAAGAAAAAGGGGTTACAATTGAGAGTCGCCAATCAATTCTTCAACTAATATTCAAATCGGACAGCACACTAAGTTAAAAAAAAGATTATATACTATTTGACGACATAATTAGATTCTAATAATCTGGACTTCGACCATAAGAATTTGACGAGATAATTAAGATGAAAAGAAAACAACATATCCTACTCACCGACTTGGCAATCGAGCACATAAATAAAATGGCTAGTTTCATGAGATTCAATGTTCGAAAATGCATCACCCTTGTGATTATTTGACAATAATTAAGGTGTTTTTGGCAGCTTTTATATACTACCTGTTTGTTACTGAAGTTTCTAACTAAATAAAAGACAAGACAAATGTTTGATTAAGATTGTCCTCTGCCTGCGAGAGAATATGAGTTGTATACTTGTATTAGTACAGCTATATGATTGTAATCAATCTTACAGTACATGTGAATAACAACTTATGCGCTTTGACTTTTCTTAACGTTTGCAAACAAACAAAAGGAAGTAAAAACTCACTTTGACTTTTCTCTAGTGTTGACAAACAAACAAATTTACCTAAAAAAACAAACAAACAAATTCTTTGGTGCGAGACTAATTAGCACCTCCATTATTTTCTCATATTACGGGGTCAATTAAACATTTCGATTAATGTTTAATTTCGGCTAACTCCTTGAATCAAAATTAAACATGCATTTCGATTAATTAAACATTGCCAATTCAACTTGTTAACACTTGTTTGTAAAAAAAAATTTGAACAAGTTAAAATGAAATTTAAATTACCACTGATGATTCATCTCGCGCAAGACGTGCAAAAGGGAATCATCAAAAAAGAATACAAAGAGTAGTCAATGATGCATAAATAACAAGCACCGAAGTAAGGAAACAACAAGATTACAACCGACACTCATACAAGACAAAGGGTGTTGCCATGAGCCATGATAGCTAAAAACAAAACTAAACATATTTGCCTTTAACCATTGGAAAGATAATAGTTTAACTTTCTCTGCTAAATTTTGAGGAGCTGCAACCATCTGATGAAACACTCTGTTATTCATTTCCTTCCAAATAGTCCAGACACAAGTCAACCACTTGTTTGTGAAAATTAATTTCGATTAACTAAACTTGTTAGCCTGCAACCATTAATTTTCACTGCAGTTGTGATGTGAGATGCCACCTTCTCTCACCATGGCTTCTATTGACTAAAATGTATACTAAATACCATCTCAAATAACAGGTTTATTAAGATTCAAATAACGGTCGCGAGAGATATCCATATTTAATTTTCAATATCTTTAAAATATATTTAATTTACGTGGAGGGAGTCCATGAAAACAATAAAAAAATTAGTTTTTTTTTAATAGCATATTTAAAATGAGAAGTTAGAAGGAGAGACCATATCAAAAGTCGTATTTAGATATACTTCACTTATATAAAAGACTTTTTCTATAATTGATTCTAATTTAAAATAACAAATTGTAACTTTTAGTTTTAAAATTGATGTTTACACTTAAATTTATTGTTCAATTCTTTTTTTCTTTTTGGATCAATGTTCAACTCACATTTACATGCATATTTTTGCTTCATTTTAAGTTAGCCAAAATCAATTTATAAAATCAATTTCTATAACCACTAATTAATCATATTATGTCATTGTCATATATGGACTTTATTATTCTTCTCCAACGTGCTAAAAGAAAACTTGTGTAGATTTTTTTTGAGGAAAGAAAACTTGTGTAGATGGATGCTATGTTCATTATGAAGCTTGTGCCGGTGACTACATCGAGTCAATTATTCTATTGATGCCGTCTTTGAGTGGTTATCATGAATTCATATCGGACGGCCACGATTATCCAGACTTCCTAATCAGGACTCCCATGGTCTGTCATACTTGCTCAACTACCAAATTATTCCTTACTCAAACACCCAACACAAACAATGAAAAACAATGTTGATTTTTGAACATCTCTACAAAATAACACTAATTTAACATCACTCATTCTCTCTCTATCTCTCTTTTATATCTCTCTATCTGTCAAATAAAACATTTTTCAATAATTTGTTTTTATGGTCGGAATCATTTCATGAGCCCACCGTGTTTATATTTTTTCTTTCTACGTTTTTTTAAGTATGTGTGTGTCACATGGTCTATTCAAATGTTTATGAACACCAAATGACTAATACTTCCTCCACAAATAATGAACTTAACTGTAACCACCAATGACCAGCTAATTATCATATATAGGAGTAGCATATTAATCATTCACACCGTCATAGTCAACAACAACTACTAATAACTTGTTTGTCAAAAAAAAACAACTACTAATAACTTTATTCTAAAAAAAAAAAACACTAATTGCTAAGTTTTCTTTTTTTGACAGAACTAATTGCTAGTTTTGATTCGTCGTCTTTTAATTTATAAATACTTTTCAGGCATATAAATTGATCGTATACTTACCATGGCTTACATGTAGTTTGTCCTTTTTTTTAGTGAGCAATTAAATTAGTCCCTTTGTGAGCTCTTCTTCAACTTGAGCATTTTTTTCAAATTCACACAATTGCATGCTGCTTTATTTTATTTGAAAAACTTTATATATTTTAATTTGTTCCTCACAACTCAAATCCTTGAAAGGGGTTATTTTAACGTTGATGCTTCATTGCTTCGTACAAGGATGAAGATCTTGCTTTAAACAATTGTTTTACGATTCGAGAGTTTACCTCAACTCGTTTTATCTAGATAAACTCGTACGAGTTTACCTAAAATTAAAATTATGTAGAATCTATTATATGCATGACATATATAAGCTTATAATATTGTAAATATTTCAATAGTGCAAAATATGACTTAATTACAAAGACAAATTATATCAAACTACCATAATAAAACGTTATACTCAACTTAGCATCAAAATACAAAAATTAACGCACAAAATCATGAGTTTCATAAGTCTCTAAGTTCAAGTCATCCATAAAACCATCCAAAAAAGAAAGTTTCACAAGTTCCTAAAGTTGTCAATAAAACTATCTAAAAAATAAACTAGTTAATTTCTTCAAAAGGTCAACAAACACCACCACCGCAACCCTAACCGGCGTCGAAATCTGAATTTCCATCGTCAGAATCGCAACCCAAACTGGTATGTGTTCCCCTGTTCATGGTTTGAGAACTTAAAGAAGAAAGAAAAAGAAACGTTTCATCTCAGGAACAGTCTTTGGGCTTGTAGAAAAGGAATTGAGTTTTAAAAAAAATGGCCCCAAAAAAAGGATCGATTTTTTTTGTTAGATGTAAACTCGTAAAACTCGGTAAACTCGGTCGAGATTACAAGAGTTTACTGAGTGTTAACTCGTCAAACTCGTCAAACCTTCCGATTATACCAGAAATCGAGTTTACCTCCGAGTTAACACGATTTTGGTACCTAAAAACGTAAACTCGGTAAACTCGGAGAGCTAACACTCGATTTGCGGAACATTATTCCCCGTATAGAACCGTCACCATTAATTTTTTTTCTTTATTTTTTAGTCTTTATCTTGTTCTTCTAATTCTCTTATATTTCATATTTTCTTCAAGTTTTTTTTTTGAAAGTTATTCTCTTCAAGTTTGTCATCTTTAATCTAGTTTTTGGACAGTCATAGAATTTTTACTGAGCAAGAGAAAACTAAAAATCTTAAGGCCACCCTTACTCCGATCGGTTCATCTTCCCATATTCAAGTCATCTCATTTGGTACTCGGTCATGCTAAAAAACACATGATCTGAGCAAGAATCAGATATGATAGTAGGTTTGTGAGGGTTAGTGCTTTTTTTTGTGGTGGTCAGAGTTTGAACTCCGGACCTTGTATATATTATACATTGTCCCTAATTGTTGTTTGATCACATTTAAACTGATTTACAACTCATGATTTGAAACGAGAGTGAAATTCATGAATATTTGAGATTAATTCATGTCTTTGTAGTATAGAGATTGATGCAGACACATGAAAGCAATATAATTTCTAAAAATTCTCTGCTTAAATTTTAAGTATGCTAAGAGATTAAGGGTTATCTTTAGATTAAAGATTCAATTGCCAACAAATTAGGATCAAACACTCTAAAAAATTGGTAATAATGCAGTGAACGAGCTCAATGTGTAACATCAGATTAATAGGATCAAACAAGAACCTTTGGTCCAGTATAGATTAATTTCCAAAGTTATTATTACTATCATATTCTTACCGTTTTAATTACTTGCAACAATTTAGTATACTTGAATTCATTGTCAAGTTTTTGGCGTTCAATTCACTATTGATCTTATTTTGAATTACTTAATTGAATTTCTGTTGTTGCTAATATCGTGCGCTGGTAGGTGGTCAATTCACTATATATTGATCTTATTTTGGTCTTTAGTATACTTCCTTAAAGACCACATTTTGCCTAACAAAAAAAAATGCTTATGATAATTCAAACAACAACTAAGTAGTATTCGTCAACAAAAAAAAAAACTAAGTAGTAAAAGACAAAAATCAATTTTATAGTCTGAGTGACTATACAGTTGGTGGTCAATACAATGAACAAATTAAAGGTGCAAAATCAAATATTGAAGGTGTGCAAAATAGTCAGATACTAGGTGTAGTTTCAGGGGTAATGTTGTATTTGGACCGTTGTATTTAAGTTGCATATTGTAAACTCCAATCTTTTACCGATAATAAAAATGAATGTACCTGCTTTGCAATCGGAGAACAAGGTAAAAAATTGGCCGAACGTCGTTACCAAATATATTGTTTGTGTTTATTCTTTTGAATCGGGTTGATAAACTAAGTTCACATTTATTTGTTTGGAGTTGTCTTTCGGTTTTTAGACATGTTAACATTGCACTATTTTAGTGTCTGTTTGGTATTGCGTTTGCAAAACGAGTTTAATGAAAACCACGTCAAAAAACCACATTGGCGTAGAAGCTAGCATTCGGAGCTTCTAGAAATCACGGCAAAATGCATCGGAAAACGTGCAAACATTTTTTTGTATGTTGCAAACGTGAAACGAAACACACGCTTATTCCAATATCTCTAGTATACCGTACAATGTGGTAAGAAACAAAACTAATGCACTTACTAAGATTGATGTTCTACCATATCTTTTTGGTAAGTAAAAGTTGCCAAAGGACCTAAGAAACAAAACTAAAAGACTCTTATTTAGGAAACTAAACCCCAGCAGAGTCTCCTAGATGCACACATTGAAAATCAAGAATGCAATAATAAATTCTGAAGTGAAATTAAGAGGAAGGCAAGATTAACACATCTACTACTATATGATAAAATGATACTAATAATTAAACAGTAACTGTGAGGACTACAATAGAGACTATTACAAATAGATGGGTCAAAGTTTAAGCATGCACGTCCATTAAGAGTTGCATTTTTTTGCTTCTTAAAACCAAAACTTTCATCATTGTTCAATAATCACAATTCACTCACAATTAACAAAAAAACAAGATGCACTAATTCAACTTAAACTAATAATACTCTAGTCTTCTAGCAACACTTCTTTTTGTTCTTTTCATTTTTCTTGAGAAGATCCTCAACTATTACACTACATACTTGTCTTCAAACACCAGCAAATTTTCCCAACCTATCTCTTAAAATCTTCACTCCCATGTACCTGTGACAAACATAAATATATTATTAGCATGTCAAAGGTAAACATTATTATTTATTTACAAGGCTTGCACAAGAGATTAATTATATTCTTAACTAATGACATAAACACTTTCATATGTGTTTGAAAGAGCTTATCAAAATAGATTATGACAGGTTTATAAACTTTGTTGAACTTATTTCGATAAACTGTTTATCAAACGGAGTCATCGGTAAGCCCTATACATACCTGCCCATCATCATGACCGTAGCTTGAGGATTTGTTCCAGGTGATTCGGTAAATGTTGATCCATCTATGACACGAAGTCTGTTAACACCAAGAACCTTATGATCCGAGTCGATAACCTTCCCTACATGGCATCCACCATGATAGTGCCAAATAGTGATCACAGTGTCTCTACAAAACTGTTCTAGTGATTCTGTATCATTGACATGCTTCGGTATAAGGTTGATATTAGCCTTCACAGTGTTGTTAAGAAGTTGTTCTGTAGTTTGTCTTTCACTCAAAGTGAGATTTGTGAAGTGCTGTGACTGGACAACCTTTGTTGCTAACCGGATTCCTTCGACGCAGCGATGAAGATCATAAGGGTGACTGAAGTAGTTGAAGGTAACAGCAGGGTTGTCATCCACATTTGTGTTGATCAGTTTGAGATCACCAGTTGACCATGGATTAGCAACTTTTGATAAGATGAAGCCTCCCTTAAATGCTTCAATTGGAATGTCTTTTTTGTTCTTCACAAAAGCTTTAATGGATTCTGCTGATCTTTGTTTAGGTGGGATTGTTGAGAGCTGCCCAATCTAGTTTATCATGAAAGGAAAAATTACTTCTATGCATATTACTTGTTAGTTTCTATTTTACTATTAAATGAGTTTAAATCTGACTCCTTAAAGCTAGCTTAAACGATGAGGGCGTTCAATCACATATAAGCGTTGCACGCCTTGTAGATTGTTCTCAGTAAGTGGTTAATGACTTCCAAGTTCCAACATCACAGTTAATTGTGTTCGGTAAATGGTTAATGAGTTGCGACATCTTGGTAATATTCATTAACCATCTACTAAACTTGATTTATCGCGTATTTGAACTATGCTAACGTCTAATTTGTTGTCGAAATTTAATGACATTTTTGTGTGTCAAAATAACAAAATTCAAATTAGGTGATGAGTGAAGACATACCTCAGCTGATAGCAAACCATGGTGGCAATGAATGCTGTCATTGGTCTGTCCAAATCCACAGCTAGCTTCAATATACACACCCTTATTGGTAATACCAACTGTTTCTATCAGTGACTGCTTAACTGATTTCTTAAGAGGAACAAAAATTGTGTTCATTGGATTATCAGCCATGCCTTTTCCAACAAATCTGTTGTCAAGTACCACAGGGATTTTCAAGTTCTCAAGTTCTGCTTTTGGGCCAATTCCACTGAGTAATAGCATTTGAGGAGTCCCAATTGCCCCACTTGACACAATCACTTCACTCTCCTTATCATTTCCTAGTATTGCCTTATGCTGTTTCCCATTTTCATCCTTGAAAATTACCCCCATTGCTTTTGGTCTTTTTCCTGCAATATTTAGCATTACTCATTTTCGGTCATCATGTGATTGTAAACCATTTTTAAATGTATGAACGGCTTAATTTTCAACTAAGTACAATTTGTAAGACGGTTTTGTAGAGTTGAGTTAGACCACCTAAGTCATGTTTTAGATGTCTATTCTAAGACGTGAATGGACCGATTTTTTTTTGTTAGGATTGAGTTATTTTTAATCCAAATTCAAAGATATGTTATATATGTGTCTACCTGTTGTATCAAATACAATTTTTTGGACAGTGGCATAGATCAAGACAGTGAGTTTGTTAGGATTTCCAGAAGAAAGCAATTCAGCAGCAGTGTGGCGGCGACCAAATCTGTCAAAAATGGTTCCACCAACTTTGGTTCCATACTTGTGTTCATAGGTGAATCCATTAAAAGGAGACACACCAGCATCTAGAAGACCATCCCTAAATGCTCTCTGCCAGTGTGAAAATGTTGGACGATGAACAATCTGCTTCTCAACCCAAGGATATGACTTATTTACTAGCTTTGTATCCCACCCCATCTTCTGTATAAATCTGCATTTTATATAGAAAACAAATGTTAAGGAAAAAATATATAATAAATGAGTTATATTCATGCTTTGCACGCATGAATTTCTCATATGATTATTAGTATATTGTTGCACAACACAATTATGGTGAGTCACTATAGTCACGTTAATCTAATATAACAAAATGATAGATACCAGAAATCACCTTAGTAGATATTTATGAGTTATGGCTGAATTTATACGTAGAAGAAGTTTAATTTTTAGTGTAAAAGTAAAGTCTAGTTTTTATTTTACATATATATTTAATATTAACTAATAATTTCAAGTTTATCTCCTAAAAAAAATGATGGTAAAATGAAGTTAAATTATATAAAATATTAAGCAAAACATATTCTTGATAAGTTTATGAGTGTGTTTGGATGTAGGGTTTAAGAAGGGAATGGAGGGTTCACTTTTCATTTTTAAATCACAAGACATTATGAAATGTTTTTTAAAAAGTTAACATGATAAACAATTATATAACACTTCAAACACACTTAATTTATTTTAGAAAAACATGTTATATAGTTCGTAATTTAAAAAAGAAAAGTAAATTCTCTCTTTCCTTTCCATCTTAAACCCTCAATCCAAACACACCCTAAAAATTTATGTTTTTTTTTTAAAACAATGATAAAACATATTGGTAAAACACTTTTTTTTTTGTCTTACTAACCATTGACCCTCCTTCAGGGCAATGGCTAATGAAACCATAAATAAAAAATTTGTTTTGAAAATATAAGTTTTGAATTTTGATTAAATAATAATTACATCACTTTTTATAAAAAGTTACTGCTTGTTTAAGTTATTTAACCAATGTCCTCGAGACAATGTTTAATATATTTTTTTAATGAATAAAACACGCTGCTATGAACTCAACATATATCACCTTTGTAAGCCGTAAGTTAAACAAATGGGTCCTAGATCCGACGCTTGCACCTAATCACTTCCACGGCGTAAATAGGGTAGGGTCACGAAGGACCACAAGTAACATAACATTCAATTGATTAAGTGAGAACTTTATAAAAATAGACGCAGTCATAAATAAAAAGTAAGGTATCAATATAAAATTTGATAGGCCCCTGACAACAACTACTTCACCTTAAGTATGTTTGAATATACTATGTCCTTCACGAATCACATGAGTAACAATGTGCCATAAAAACTTGTTACACCGTGTCTCCTAGGGCCGTTTCTTTTTTTCGAGGGAACCTAGGGCCGTTTCTGATGGTCTACGGTAAACATATAATTTGAACTCTAACTAATAATTACATAAAAAAAAAATTCTATGGTGTGAATATTTTTTTTTTGATATGATAGCTTTTGTTACGTTAGAAAATGTGATTTTCAATTCTCTAATATATCTTTTTTTCAATTAAAATGTTACTCCCTCCGTCCCAAAATGTATGATGTTTTGGGCATTTCACACAAATTAAGAAATGCAATTAATATTGTGTGGAATAGAGATATTATGAGTTGTTTTACAAAATTGCCCTTAATAAATAATATGGGAAAGATAAATGAAAGAATTGAAAGAAGAAAGAGTAATAAATAGTTAAAGGTTATAATAGGAAAAGCAACATTAATGTTGCATTGGTATTGTAAAGCGACATATAATTTGGGACAAATTTTTCTCTCTAAAGCGACATACAATTTGGGACGGAGGGAGTATGATTTTAGCATCAAGAATACCTAAATTTCTAAAATCATAAATATAGATATTTAAAGGAGGAGGTGAAGTTGTTATCGATGTCTACATCAACATTTGATGCAACAAGAACATCTTTATTGTCTTTTATGGGATTGTCAACATTCAAATTTTTATTAGATTGTTCAACATTGTCTTCTTCTACGGCAAATTCATCATTATTCGAAGAGTCTTTTACTCATTTACAAAGAAACTTATCTATTTTTCCCATTTGTGATTTTGTTGCTCATTTTTTTCTTCCTTTTTTCACTACCAGATACATGTTTTTGCGGCAACATTATAAGATAAAATAAGGAAACAAAGCGAATCAAATAATAGCACATAAATCCCGCTCGCGGTTGAAGCTGCTGCTAAAACCCTTTTTTTTCTTTCTTTTAAGATATCGTTGCAGCTTTGTCTTTCTCTCGTGTGCCTTTCTATTTTGTTACATGCATTGTTGTTGTTCCAATTATAGATTTGAACTCATTTCAGTAACATCACGTGATAAATTCTAAATAGGCAAGAACTAAGTCTTTAATTATCTTTTTACTTGTGTAAAAAAAACTATTTTTTTTACTTAATGGACCCTAATTTTATATTTGGACCCACATTATCGTCTTTCCTCAGATATGACACTGACTATCCGTCTCCAAACTCGGCCACTGTGTGGATTGCATTAGACTTAATTTTACAAAATTATTTTTTATAATATGGGTCTTATTAACGAGTGCCCCCAGAATATTTTTTAAACATTCTAAATTAAGTAATTATTCTTTAAAATGTCAAAGTTTTCGATTTCCAACACAAATTTTCATGAAAAGTTACTATTTAAAGTTATTAAACAATGTCTCGAAGGCACTAGTTAATATTTCCATTGTAATATTTATAAATTTATTAGAAATAATTACATTCAAAACATCATCAAACATTAAATATAAACACATCTCTCAACCGAAATTAGAATATTGATTTATCATGTTATACGAATCTAACATTTTTTCTAAACCCAGCCAAAAATGGAAACACTTTCAACAACAAAAACCCAATGATAATATTAATGATACGAGAGAAAATCAATGTAGCAATAACTGTACCAAAAACAAAACGTCACAATAAGCAGAAAACACAAAATGTCATAATAACTCTTTACGACAATATCTATTTGAGATTTTGAGTAAAATGATGTCCGCAAATAAGCACGCATAAGATTATAAAATGTCAGTGCTCGATGCTTGATGATTGAAGTGAGACAAACACGTTTATAATAAGACATGTTTTTAATTTAGATCAAAATTTTGTTGATAAAATAAATTTAGATCAACTCTTTTTAAGTAGTTTATTGGCTAAATATTCATCGTTTGAGTTAAATTTAGCGATGCAGTTAAACAAAATTTCATTTTTTTTCTTTCTAAATTTTAGTCACTAATTAAATTTTTTTAATAGTAAAGTGTAATGATATATATCATGATATCATCTAGTTTAAAGTTTAACTATACCTTGAGCTTGCTCTAGTGTAGAAGCCAGCATTGATGGAGCTACCACCACCCAAAACCCTTGCTCTTGCATTGAACACTCCATCTGTTGACAAGAAGAACTGTGAAGCTGAAGTTGGTGAAATATCTGCCAAAGTAATGTGAAAGTTGTCTAGAAATGACACATTGGGGTTTGTGAAAGGTACTCCTCCTCTTTCAAGCAACAAAACATTGAAGTTTTGTGAGAGGGTTGCAGCTAAAGGGCACCCTGCTGTTCCACCACCTACTATTATGTAGTCATAACCATCATTTGTGTTGGTTGTTGAAATTGATGGTGGAGATGAGAATGAACTTGCTTTTCTTATGAAAGGGTACTTATATCCATTGTTCAAGTTTTGTTTACCTGCAATCAAATCTTGTAGTTAAATTTCAGTCTTATTTTAACCCTAGAGTTAGAGAACAACAAAATTTGTTTACCCAAACAAACAAACAAAAGGAAAAAGAGAAACATGCTCAATGGTAAAAGTTTGACTAAGGCGAGTTTCAAAATCTATTTAAGAAATTTGTAAAATGATCATTAACATTGCCGTTTATTAATAATGAATTTTCTTCAATTTCCTGATTTTTTATTTTAAAAAGAGAAACAATTTCCTTTTTTAGTTGACAAACACATATCATCATATGGAAAATGACTATTTCTAAAACTAGCAAATTGATTCTGTCTTAGAGTTAATCATTGATTTAATCATGATTCTTGTCTTTTTCATGTTGCTCTTGAAGTAAAGATTTGTGCCACAAATATTACATGTTCAAGTTCCAAAAGCTTCTTCAAAGAACAAGGATCTCATACAGATATATTACACAGTTAAAAAACCTTAATAATGTGAGACACAAATTAATAATACATCAAATATAGTTAGAGGGGGGAAACCTTGGTATAGAGGTAGAAAGTTGATGAGCCATATCATAAGGAGACAGAGCAGGAATTTGACAGCACCAAGAGTTGCCATTGGTTGGTATCACAGTGACAGAAGAGCACTCACTCACTCACCGAAGAAGCTGATTTGCAACCTCTTAGTGGCTTCCTTTGGTTGGCCTTGTTTTGTGTGTGCACAACAAATATAAATACCTAAGATATGTCTACATCCTAGTATAATCCATAGGCAAATTAAGGTAATATAATAATGTATCATTATTATGAGAAATATGGGTCATTAGCTATTAGGACACCCAACTACCTATTCGTACTTTTTTTCATTCAAATAATATAGTAATTAATATGTGATTTTAATGTGTCACTAATTTTTTTAGTGGAATTAGTCTTTCAAATTTTAAAATTGTTATTATGTAAGTTTATCTCCAATTTTTTTAATGGCTAATTGAATGCTATAGAATCATGAAAAAGACAGAATCATGATTAAATCAATACAATGAAGCCAAAAATAAAGAAAGAGAAAAATGAGATACAAGAAATAGTCTACCAAAAGAAATATCGAAAAAATCCCTTCAAAAAAAAAAAAAAAATATCGAAAAATATAATGTCGGACCTAAATACGATTAAGAGTCAATGTTTTCAAATACGATTTGTTTCACTTCCCTTCAACTACTATGGCTGGTGGCTTAGTCCGTTCGCCATCTTGGGCATAGGCTAGAGTTTATTCTGTTCCTGTGTTTTTAATTTAGTGTACAGGTTTCTGATGTAAACATTGTTTCGTCTTTGGTGTCGATTTCTTTGTACATCTTGTGCTTAGAAGGACACCTTATTTTTGGTAATATAATTCATTTTAGCCTTTTCAAAAAAAAAAAAGATTTAGCAGCATTTTTTTAAAAGAAAAATTCAGGTGAATGGACAGTGCCTCAGTCTACGGTAGAAAAGATATTTGAGATCAAAAAATACTTGCAAAGATATTTACATTTGTCTTCCTCCCAAGACACTAACATAAATCTAGTAGTATCTTTGAATTTTGATGCATATATTTGTTCTGCTCATATATGCAGATTCTAATTGTTTAAAAAAATGAATTAGTACAGCTTTAAAAATATATATATATATGAATCTTGTAAGCATGTTGTTAAAATTCGACTTGAAACCCAAAAACTATTGGATGAGATGGTAAATGATCTCTTCTTGCTTAATCAAAGATATTGAGTTTGAATTCAACTTTAAGAATGCAATCGTGTTAAATTTTTTGAGTGAGAGTTTTGTCACCTATTACAACCATAGTTTTAAAACTCGGACCGGCCGGTTCGACCGGTTGAACCGTGAACCAGACCCCTGACCGATCTGGTCTAAGTTTTGGATCGGTTATGCAATCAACTCGATGAGAACAGATACAACTCGGCCAAAACCGATGACCCGGCGGTTCTATCTGAACCAGACCGGTCTGAAGCAATAACAAATTTTAATTGAATATGCTGAAAAAAAATGGCATCAATGGGAGTTAAACTTGTGACCCTCCTATTATAGAAAACGCTCCCAACCACTGAAGCACCAATTCTTTTAGTGTTTAATGTTCTTTCAACATAGTTATAATAACATATGTTTTGGGTAAAATAAATTCATATTTTCAGAATATTTACTATAAAGCAATTACCTTCAATTTTTTTTTCTTTCCGTCTGATAAAACTTCACATTCCTTCAAAAAAAAAAACTTCACATATAAATATGTATATAATCTTTGTCAAAAACATGAACATATATAATTATTTAAAAAATAAAATGTAAACATATATAATTATTAAGCTCAAATATTTTATTTAAAGCTCATAATAATTAGTGCATGAAATTATGTTTGTTGGATATTTATTTTTTATTCTATGTGTTATTATTTTAGATTTTGGAGTGACCGAGTCACCGATTCAATTCGATTTAATCTGATTAAATACCTATACAAATTTAATTTAAACACCGGGTTATCTTACCGAGTCATCCGGTTTGGTTCGATTCAGTCATGCGGTTCAACCAGTGACCCGATGGTTCGACCATGGACTCAGTGACCCAATACCTATGCCGAGTCGATGACCGAACCGAGTTTTAAAACTATGATTACAACCATACTCAGTTCAAGGGATTAGTCTTTGACTTTGTAGCTTTTAGATGAGAATACTCAATTTACATTTAAAAAAATCAATCTAAAAGTGAATATTTTTATGTGGGAGTAATTTTTTTTAAGATAGTCGAAGTAAGTTGCCGGTCCATATATCTATGTATAGTCTATATACACACTTTTTTTTTGAAAGAAGTACATACTTATATGTTATTTTTGTGATTGTTTATTTCGGTGTTGTTTATTCTAATATAAATATTTTATTTCAATTGAGGTTGTACATCCCTTTGAACGATGGTTGGATAAGAGGAGAACAATTAAGGTTAATGGGTTTGAGTAGTTCAACTCTTTGAGTTAAAGGCTAAGAATTGGAGATGCACGTTTTAAGCTTTTGTAACGAGAACAAACTAATATAATAATTAACATACTAACATTTGTTATTAGAAAACGATTAATATTCATCCACTCGCGATGACAAATTATTGATAGTTATGGTTTATGTCTATCCGTCTTAACATTACATCTCATGTTATATTTATTTTTGAAAAATGCTAACAAGTATCACAAGTTCCCTAACAACACTTGATAAGAAATCCAAAAAAGAAACTTTATCTTTGAAAATGATGCGTTTAACACCTCTAAACTTTAAAAGTTGACCCTTTTTACCTTGAATTTGTCACTTATTTCCATTTTTACATTCTTAACAAGTGTCATAAGGACACTTGGTAGCATGACCCTTTATTTTTTTTGGGAAATGCTAACGAGTGCCCTAAAGACACTCTTTAAGGACTTTAAATGATAATTTTTTTAGAAAATTATGCATTCAATACATTAGGAATTGAAGTGTCAAACTTTTTCAAAGAATATTTTCTTAATTGAAAAACCTTAAAAAGTGCACTTAGAACACTCGTTAACAAGACCCTATTTTTTTACCAACAATGTTGTCTAGGACAAAACTGAGAATCAAATTGCACTAATGTCTCAACATTGTTTTTTAGTTTGAACTTTCAGATATGAAGATGACTAGTAAAGATTCTTGTTTAGTTTGAAATTTTACTGTGGAATAGAACTTCTTAGTTCTAAAATTTCAAAAACAAAGAAATAATTTCTTCAAGCCAGTTCAAAACCTTACATTAATTTAAAAGATTTTTCATGTAATTTTGCCTATTATATATATGTTATTAGTGAAATTTGACCCAAAGCGAGCATCATAATCCTCTTATTATTTATGATAATGTTTGGTAAAATTGATCAACTAACTTAAATCGAAACCGACTTAAGTTAATCCGGTGGTATTTACTTAGAATCCAAAAATTTACTCCTTCTTAAAGTCTCAAATTCGATTCTATCCGAGACTAATTTAAATAGGTTAATATTTTAACTAGCGTTTGATTTTATAGATTGTGTACATCCATTTGAGTAGCATGAAATCTACAAACAAAAAAGGCTCCCAATGGATGCACACACTCTAATGGTGGCTCTGTCACTTGATACACACAATCTAATGCTCTCTATCAACTAAAGGTCAAATTCAGTCCTTTCACACACAAATAGATCCCTTCTTTTGTGGATACAAAGCACCCACAAGCAGAAGTGAGTAATTGTTCATCACCGGTTCTCTGTTGCTTTCTTTAGCAGTAATAAATTCTCATAAACAACCATAGACAGGGAAATTTAATTTGCCTTTCCGTTAGTTCTGAAATTTACACCAAAAATAAATAAAAATGAGTCAGAAGTACAGAACTCATAGCTGATGGGGTCTCACCACAAAAAAGTAAATATTGCTGGCTTAAACCTGGCAACTTAAATTCATGTACTACCATTTTTTCAATATCCCACAACGCTTCACCAGTGGGGTGTCTCATCTAGTGGCTGGAAATTTATTTATGGTAGGAGTAAAAAGAAATGACTCATTGAATAAAAGTGTACAACTATGAATATCACAATTTATGTGTCACGTTTAATTAGAATTTTAATATGATTAATTTGTAAACAACATGGGGATGTAGCTCAAATGGTAGAGCGCTCGCTTTGCATGCGAGAGGTACAGGGTTCGATCCCCTGCATCTCCAAAATTATTTTTAGTTTTAACAATAGAAATATATAACAATTGTTCTTTTTGAAAATCTTCAAAATACACGATCTTCACGTTTTTTTACCCTCGATTTCCAATTCAATTTATAAATTACAACACTACATTCTTTTATGACTTTTTACAATTGCAAATGAAGACTTCATCAAAATGAAGTATAACGAGGAGAGAAACACTAGCGACTGAAAGGACACAGTGACAACAACGGTTGAAGGAAATGAGTTAAGAAGCAAGGGGGACACTGATTGTTGAAACTATGCCACTAATACGGTGTTATTTTTAATTAATTTTTATGATAATATGTTGTGATGAAATTATTGATCACAAAGTTTTCAATTGAACTTGTTAAATGTGCTGATTCTATCTATTATTCTAAGAAATATTGTAAAGAAAATCTTAAGGACAAAGCATTAAAAACAATGTGGAGGATCAATATTTGAATTTTGTCCTCATGGTTATCTTCATCGAGTAATCTTGACTCTGGAAAGGCGTCCAAATCCATAAAGTTTATTGAGCCAGTTTCATGGTTTTCCATTTCTTCTCTTGCTTTCTGACGGCCTTCGGATGGTCCTTCCATTGATGCTGGGAAGCACGCACGACCTTCGTCCAGGTCGGTTGACACGGAACCTAAGTCCCATTGGTCATTATGGTAGTGCATCTTGAGGTAAACCGTCGAGGAGACCGCACCTAGAGCTGCCAATCTTACAAATGTTCAAATTTGGTTCAATTTATATCAAATATATCAATTTTGATTGAACCAATTGTGTCTAATATTTATGGTCGAAATATTATTTTCTTATAAAAATGTTAGAATTTTAGTTGACCATAACTCAATCTTACAAATTCAACTTGTAACACAATGACGATCCAAATTATCAAAATTCACTCCCTGAAACCCAACACAATGAAGGTGCTAAATGCTACAATGAGAACACACTAAACGTCGTAAGGTAAATATGGAAGAGATAAGTTGTTGTTAAGGTATTAAATGCTACAGCGAAGACACCCTAAAGGTTGTAATTAGGCGAGTGATGAAGACACCATGTTTGATAAGAGAAAAGAACAATACTCATTTCACATGTGCTGAATTGCTTATGCCCCGATGTTATTGTTATGTACTCCTATATCTTCGTGTGTCTCACAGTTTCACTCTAAAATTAAATATTACCTCATGAAATCAACAAAGTCTACATTATGTACAAACTGATAAGATATATCATTGAAATAAAACACATACAATTTAATGAATATCTACTTTATATCTATCAAACGATGATCTTAGTTTTATGACGCACAAATAAGATAAAGTAAATGTTTTTTTTTACCATTTGTCAATATGTCTCACTATCCATTCAAGTGAGATATAATGATATCTATTAATCCAAAAGAAAAATAAATTATAAATTTGTGCGCGATGCAATATGTTTTACTTAAGCACAATTAGGGTTGAAGCTTCTCATAGGTCACACATGTAGACTCGAATATCGCAGACATTTTTACATTTGAACCATGTTGATCAAGTCAATAGTCCCGAAAACTAACCAATGACAAAAATGTAGTAATAAGGTGGGAAAATAGATATTTTCACACTTTAAAACTCACCAAAATTTGAATAGTAGCACAAAAATGGTAGAGAAAATAAAAAATGAAGCGGGAAATACAAACAAATTACTATCTCTCTTTCCGCTCTCTCCCTCTCCCTAAGCTAGTCGATATAAATACATAATAAAAAATAATTATCAATTCATACACATTCTAGAGAGAGAAAGTGAAAGAGAGAGCATAGTTTTAAAAACCGGACCGGACCGGTCCAACCTGGAACCGGTGGGGTAACCGGTTCGAGTTGCTCAACGGATCGGTTATGTTGTCGAACCGGTGAAAACCGGCCGGAACCGGCCAAACCCGGTAAAAACCGATGAACCGGCAGTTTTAGAAAACCGGCCGAGTCAATGCTGCTGCTTCCACTTAGTTTTTTAAAAAAATTGGCCTGAGAGGGATTCAAACACGCGACCATAAGCTAAAGAACAAGCTTTAACCAACAAGCCAACATGATGTTTTGTGATTGCTTTTCATCATTTATATATATATATATAACATTCTAGTGCAGAAACAATGCAAAAATGCTCATTGTGCATTCCACTATTTATTTATTTTATATTTTTGGTATACTCAACACTATTATTATTTTCTTGAAACGGGTACACTATTCATGTTTGCTTCAATTCTCCTTGAAAAAAAACAATG
>Ga0228710_1000196_pt1 | contig 61297 bp, 41 predicted proteins | sample MedpolnodulmetaG_FD_177995 | JGI IMG/M metagenome (GOLD analysis project Ga0228710, IMG submission 177995) | Root nodule microbial communities from Medicago polymorpha collected in Santa Monica, California, United States - pink nodules | ecosystem: Host-associated > Plants > Roots > Nodule... | reverse complement strand
TTTTGCTCCTCTTTTTTTTTTTTTTTGTCCATTTGTTGACGATTTCACTTGCAGACGGTCTTCTAGTTTTACCCAGTATAGTGGCCAAACTCTTTTTTTCCGCCCGTCAAATGTCTAACTTCATCGTCTTGACAATCTTTGAGGGAAAATGGATCATAGGAGCCAAACTTAATCTTTTGTATGGTTCCAACCGTCTAAACAACTTTTTATCAACTTGTTTATCACATAATAAACACAACTTTGAAAATGCTATGTCATGAGAATTATAACTCACGAACAGTTCGCGAGTGTATTCCATTCGGGGCACCTTTTATTGACTTCATTTCTGTTTTTTTTTTTAACACGCAAAAATGAATTATATTAACATTGACATATCAGTGTCCTCAACACAAGGCGTATCAAAAACACCACTAAAATTTACAATCTGTCAAAAAAGAGATACAACAAGTGGGATAGCCAATGCCTAAGCACGACAAAAGGCTCGACCACCACAAATGATCACCAAAAACGAAATTAGCCTTTTTAGCTTTTAGTCACCGCAAAGAATAAGACTTTTATTTATCTAGAAGTAGAAATATAATGCTTTCTTTATTCTTAAATAACCTGCTATTAAATTCATTCCAAAAAATCCAAACACTAAGTACCCAAATAAGCTGGTGAAACGAACGCCGTAATTTCAAACCACCTGTAGATAAAATAAACTGTGTAAAGTGATCTGAAATAACACGAGGGTCCGCCCCTTCCAAGACAATCCACGACCACAGTAATGGCTAAAGATAAAGTAGCAATAAACGTCGCAAGAAATGGGGTTTTGAATTGTGACCCTTTTTGAATTTTAATTCTGAAAGTTTAACTAGTAAATATACTCAAGAAAATTTGTTGGTAAGATTAGACAAATAGGATTTAGAGAGATTAGTAAAATAATTATTTTATCATGGTCCAGAATCTTCTGGATAATAATTCCTTAATTAATACTTAGATAGAAATAGTAAAGCAGTATTAATAATTATTATGGACCAGAGAACTCTGGAAAATTATAAATGTAAAACGGTTTATATTAGGACCATAATGTTCTGGATAACAATTATAAATTTAAGCTGAATGTTCTAGACACCATCTCAAAAAGAACAAGAATCGCCCGCAAAGCACGGGCATTAGCCCAACTTTTGCCCCCTAAAAGCAATGTATCGTCAGCAAACTGAATATGAGAAATAACCGCTGGATTATCAGAACCAATGCTATACCCCTTAAAAATATAGGACTCAACCATAGCTTCATCATAATATTCAAACCCTCTACTGCAGTAGAAACAAAAAGGGTGAAAGAGGCCACCTTGACGCAATCCCCTTCCTAAAGGAAATTCATCAGTGGGGCTACCATTGACTAACATAGAAGTGGTAGCCATACTAAACACTCCTTAATCCACTTTCTCCACAAAGTCAAGAAAGACATTATGCCCATAACCGCATCTAGATACCCCCAGTCTATTGAGTCATAAGCCTTCTCAAAATCCACTTTAAACAACAGAAGTTCCTTCTTAGTCTTACGGGCCTCATCCATCACCTCATTAGCTATCAGAATCTCATCAAGAATCTGCCTATTTGTAAGAAAAGCTGACTGAGCATCTGAAATGGCACTCCTAATAACCTGTCTCAATCTACTTGTCAAGAGTTTCACCAAACTTTTATACAGGCTCCCGACAATTGATATAGGGCGGAAATCATTTAAAGTTTGAGGGTTTTCCACTTTAGGATAAGAGCTATAAAAATAGTATTTATACCTTTCGTCAACTTCCCACTTCAATAAAATTCTAAAACAAACCTCGTGATGTCATCCTTCAAATCAAGCCAGAAGTCTTTGATGAAGCCAAAGTTAATTCCATCGGGCCCCTGACTCTTAAAACTATCACAATCCCAAACTGTCGCTTTGACTTCCTCCACAGAAAAAGGTTTGATCAAACTGCTCCCCACCGCAAAAGACAACACCCGTAACTGTAAATTATCCACCCCAGACCTAACCACATGTTGCGCTTGAAAATAAGCCACAAAATACGAGAAGACAGCATGACGGACGGGCTTCACATCCTCCACCATATAACCCTCCACTAAAATCGAACCCAAACAATTGCGGCGCCTACGACTAAACAAGGCTGAATGAAAATATTTAGAGTTGGCGTCACCCTCACGAAGCCAAGATAACATCAATTGCTACCAACAAATGCTAGTATTAAGACGGGATAAAGAATGAATGTCCGAATTAATACTGTGCAATTTCATAATCTCCTCTTCTGAGAGCTCCTCCTCTTCCCCTTTACCATCAAGGGCAACCATCTTATCCTTAAGAGCAGTTATCTTCCCAGATAAATTCTGAGTATGCGATATGTGTCACTCCTTCAGCACCATCTCATCTTCATTTCTGTTAATCCACTTCTCCCATGAATTTTGCTCGCTCTTACTTTTATTGGTCAATATTGATTTTGTGATGCCTTTGTTGTGTTTTACTTTGCTGTATTTAGCATTGTTGAACACAACTTTATCTTCTGTTGTTTTTCCGACGGATGAAGTCGTCATATGTTTCATTGATCCTCAAGTAAATGTCAAAAAAGTTACTGCTAAAAAAGTTCCATGAGATCGCCATAATAGCATACATTGATCAATTCTTTTTTTTAAGGAAATTGATCAGTTCTTTTTAACCACTCCAAGTTAAAGAAAACATTCATTTTTTTAGGGGAAAACATTCATTTTATCGTAACACTAATCAAGCATGACATTGCTGCTCTTTCAAACAAAACAAAAAAAACATGACATTAATGTGTTATCTCTAACATCATGTCAACTTTTTCAACTCGTGTAACGTACGCATACTTTGCACATTCTTTGAAGAATCTACAACTTTTATTAATAGGGTATGCATATACACACTTCATCAAAAGTTTATCTCATCTCAATAATTTAAACTCAACAACTTCAATTTCAAAAACACAAGCACACTTTCTTTAATAACATTATATATTTTCAAATATTAATAAACAACAAATTAACAACAAAGTCTCGCGTAGATCAAACTCATTGAAAAATTTCCCTTACCTTTGATTCTTTTCTTCCACTAAGTTTTTTCTACTAATCCTTCAGCCCCACCAACTCTTGTGGGACATTATACAAGATAGAAAATGTAAAAAAGTTAGTAATCTTCACATACTTGACTTTTTCATTTATGGTCTAATAAGTCCGTTACATTAAACTTGTAAAACAATTGATAATTAAAGAAGATAACTCAAAAAAGAGAAGTAAGTATGTTTAATCCTTCTTTTTAAGATAAAGGATTGATTAATTCAAATTATGTAGCATTAACATGGTGTCACGCAGCACTGTGTTTGATGGAGGGGGAACTCCTTTTAGATCATTGAAAGCACTTTTGAATTCTTTATTTCATTTATTCATTTGGCTGTCAAATTTAAAATATTCTTGGGTGATAAGAGAACAAGGATACTCTCTGAGAAGCACCAGGGCCGGACATTGGGGTGCAAACCGCTCAATGGAGTTAGGCTTCCTTAACGTATGGGCTTCAAAAAAAAATTATAGTCAAGTAGTACTACTAAGTATTATCCACTAAAAAAAATCTTTATAGGTTGTGATTTTCATTTTTGGGTATACCGCATATATACGACACTCTGTATTTATCTTTTAAAAAATTTAAATTGAACATTGTTCTTTAAAAAAAATACATTTTTATTTTATTACGGACTTCTTTTTACTTACAGAGCCGAGCCTCCGGATTCGTAGGAACGGCCCTGAGAATCACAAAAATATTGCCATTCCACTTTCGACTTATGTTTTGATTAATTTAGGACTTGTTTTATTACATTATTATTTTCCAAATAAATCATGAAGTATATTCTGAAACTCTTAATAATTATATAATTGCTTTTAAAAATGTAATTAAAAAAATTAATTTCAAACTTTTATGTAAAGCTAAATTACTTGTATGTACTATTACTAGTTTAACAAGAAATATAATCGTTCTTTTAATTTTTTGGTACAAATCTAATTTATTTTTAACAGCTTTTATGAATAAAAGTCTTTGTTTGGAGTATTATTTTTTTGACCAATTGATTCGAGTATTCTTAAAATTGATAGGTGATAAAAATTGACAAACATTATGGCACATCGTCACTTCTTGATGATTGCGGGATTCTTAACTTTTAATAGTTGATAATAAGGATTCTTGTTGCTTCCCATGTTAGCTTTTCTAAATTTTATCAATGATAACACGGCATTAAAAATTCATAACGTTTATGTTTATGTTGATGTTGACATTTTCATTAGTTTTATTGTATATTATAGTTGTTTATAAAAATCAAGTTGGCATTGATTCTACTACCATTATTCTTTCAAGGATTTTTTTGTTACTAACCATCCATTTGTTTACTTTATTATTAGGAAAATTCTACGGTGAAGTCGTGAAAATAACTTTTTTGATGAAGTTAACACTATAACATCAAAAGTGTAGTGAGTAACACCCCACTGTTTGTACAGTGGCATCAAAAGTTCAGTCCCCATAGTATCATCAATTCATCAGATTAACAAGACTACACTTCATCTAATTTTATCCTACCTTGTTTTAAGTGTAACACCTCACAAAGTGTAACACTTAAGACTATCACATAATATCATCAAATCTGTTTGCATGTTAAAGATGCCAACGATAAAATAGTACCTATAAGTCCAAGATGTTGCAAGCATTACTAGATGAATTACTATTAATCATTAATCAGTAATCAACAATTTAAAAATGAATCAAATATTAAAATCAAAATTAACTTTTTCAAAAAAGTCAGTTTTCTGACTGCACCGTAGAAGCTCCCTTATTATTATCCAATAATAATAGCATTTGATGAAAACATGAGGGTTAGAAACAAAGTATTTCTTTTCACGCAAGTTTATGATTAAATATTTTTCAAGTGAATGCATGATTGATGTAAACGTTCAACTAAATTTTGTGTTTCTATACATCACGTTAAGGAGATTTTCAAACTTAACACATACAGTGTGTATATATATATCCAATAATTTTGTGTATATATATATATATATATATATGGTTGGGATTAAAATACAGTGATGTCTACGGTGAATTCTGGTAAATAGTTTTTTTTTTACAGATGTAAATAGATTTTTTTGAAAGATAGTAAACAGTTTGATTGATCAATTACACGGTTATATATTAAATAAAGAAAATAAAGTAACTAGCAATACCAAAATTATTAAATTGAACGCTTTCATTCGAATTCGAACTTAAAATTATGCAATGTGTATCAGTTTTCAGTAATCTTTACCACTTCATCTACGATCCAAAAAAATATAAATAACGTAAAGATATTCATAAGAGAGCAGAACTTCGGGTGTGAAATTTATAAATTATTTGGTGAAACTTATGTTACAAACAAGAAAACATGTGAGCATGTGTTAAGTTACTATTTCATACCAAAACAAATCTGATGTTCTTTTGCTCCCTATGCACTAGAAACAAAAGTCAGGAAGAGTAATCTCCGGCACACTTCCACAATATGTTTTTGTTGTTTCTTTTCTTCTTTTTAACAAGACAATGTTTTGGTTGTTGGTGAAAGCATTTCCACAAATAATCTATAAAATTAAATCATCTCAAATTTTAGTAGAATGGTGTTTATTTAGTCTAATTTTTTTATTTTTTGAAGAAAGAAGTAATTTATGCCTTCTTATGAACATATTTTAAGGATTCCAAAAAGAAGTAATTTTACATTAATATAAACATTTCTTTTTAATTTTTAATACATTTTGTGCACATCATTTTTTTTTAAAGATTTTGTGCGCAACTTTTAAAACAATATTTTGAATTATTTTATAAATTCGCAATTAGATTGGTGATTCTCTCTAATCTTACACGAGTTTGTGCCTTCTTAACTTAAGTTTTCTCTTATAAAAATCTTAATGTTCAAATAATACAATTATTAATAAAAAAATTATCTATTATGTTTTCTCCTTTATTGATTTGGTCGCCACATTTTCAATTTTCCCTCAAATTTAAATTGGGTTGACGTGATACCTATCTTTTATAGTTAACGTCATTTTTTTTAAATTAAAAAAATACAAAACGATACAAAGTTTGAAACTTTAATTAGAGAGTGTATTCCTAGATGATACCACTTCAGCATAAACTTTGAATGTAATTGAGATCGGAGCTTACCAATTACAAGTAATGGACATAAAGGAACAAAATCGCGCAAAATATAGTAGAGGCCAAAATTGCACAATAGAAATATTTGGAAAGAAAAAAAGTAAAAATAAACATTTTTGTGAACAAAGTAAATAAACTTTTTTTTAATAGGCAATTTGTTACAACTTTTAACATTCAAAAAACTTATTTAAGAAATTTTTAAACTTTATTTTTTCTATTATAAGACAAAATTCTTTTTTAAAACAAAAAAATTACAAACATTAATTTAAGAAAACCACCCAAATTAGTTTCTATTTTTATTTTAACTTTTTAGATGTTTTTTAAAGAGAAATGTTAACGAGTGTTCCCGGGATATTCTTTAAGACCTTTTTTTTTTAAGAAACTTTTTAAGACCTTTAAATGGTAACTTTTTACGAAAGTACGTGTAATCAATGTATTGAAAATTGAAATATATGACTTTTGTATAAAATAATTTCTTCTTTTTGAATCTTTAAAGAGTATCCCGAAGACATTCGTTAACAAGACACTTAATAAAATAAGTGAGAGGTTTTTTTTTAGTAAAATAAGTGAGAGATAACAATAACATTATGTAGTGTCAAATGCATACGTTAGTAATAGTTTATTTCGCTATTAGGACATACTAGTTGAGATAGGAGCTACCAATTACAAAGGAAAAACTTTGGTCCACAACTCTCTCCAATAAGTCAGTCATAATTTTCTCTCTCTAAATTTTCTCTTCCATTTGTTTTATTTAGAGGATAATTTTGGGTCAATTATTGACCTAAAATCATCTATTTTCATCTTTTGCTCTATATTTCAATATAAATAAGTGATTTTCATATAGATGAAAGTTTTTTCTTCGTGATTCTGTTTGAGTTTGGCCTTGTGTTGTCGCTGTCTTATTGCGGTATTCATTTGATTTCTATTGAAATACCAGTTATTCAATCAATAATTTAAACGTCAATGTTGCAGATCCTAGACATAAGTATTTTGATCACTTTAATTTCATCATATTATTTTTGAGTATTTTGACATTGTATGTACTAACTTGGAAGTTGTGAGTTTGTTCATAGAATCTCCGTTTACGTTTTTAGCGATGTTGAATGATGTTTTCTTTCCATTTAAATAAATTAATATCGTTTTGTTTTTGTCAAAAACTTGTATAAGGCCAAAATTCCACAATAGAAAAATATTTAGAGGGCAAAAGGTAAGTACAGCTTTTTTTAATAGGCAATTTGTTACGGCTACTAACATTCAAATAATCTATAAATTTTAAGGAAATTTTTAAACTTTGTTTTTCTACTATAAGAAAAAATTCTTTTTTCTACAAAAATACTATAAAAAATAGGTTCATCCTTAAAACAAAACTACCTAAACTAGGTTCTGTTTTTATTTTAACTATATGGATTTCTTTTGGTACATTTTTTTAAAAATTATAACAAACTTGAAAAAATTCCCAAAGTAATTATTTTTCTAAAACAACTATTTTTCTAAAAGTACAACAAAGTAAACATTGGATATAGAAATAAGTAAAGAGGAAAATGAAAGAAAAGGAATTGAATATTAAAAATAAAATAAAGAAAGAAAGAGATAGAGGTGTAACTGGTCCCACAAAGTGATGTACCTGCTGTCAGACAGACTGGTTCTTCCCATTTCATCATCATCATAATCTCTTATACATAAAACACATCAACTCCAAACCCATCTCACTCTCTCTATATTAGTCTCAACCCTTTTCTCATTACCCTAATATCACTTCTTCTTAACCTTCTTAACCTTAACCCTAATATCACTCTTTTTTTCATATCATCAAATGGCTGCTGAACCCCAAAAACCTGCTGAAGAAGTGGTCACAACCACTTCTGAAACTGTTGTTGAGAAAGAACAACAGGCTGATGGAGTTGTAGCTGCCGCTGTTGCTGATCCTCCTCCTGCTGTTGCTGATGAGGCGGAGAAGCCAGCAGAAGTGGTGGCTGATGTGGAGAAAGAAAAGGTGGCTGATGAAACTGCTGCTGTTGTTGATGAAAGTAAGGTTTCTCAATCGGTTTCTTTTAAGGAAGAAACTAACGTGGTTTCTGAACTTCCTGAAGTTCAGAAAAAAGCACTTGATGAACTTAAACAGCTTATTCAAGAAGCGCTTAACAAACATGAATTCACCGCTCCTCCACCCGCTCCAGCCAAAGCACCTGAACCTGAAGTAGCCGTAAAAGAAGAGAAAAAACCTGAAGAAGATGAAAAGAAAACCGAAGAAGTGGCAGAAGAGAAGAAAGATGAAGCAGTAGTTGAAGAGAAAAAGGTGGATGAAGAAAAAGGTTCAACCTCTGAGGAACCTAAAGTTGAAGCTGCTGAACCTACTGAAAAGAAAGTGGAGGAGACTACTGTTGTAGAAGTTGTTGAGAAAATAGCTGCGAGTACCGAAGAAGACGGCGCGAAAACGGTTGAAGCTATTCAGGAAAGCATAGTATCTGTTCCAGTTACTGAAGGTGAACAACCTGTTGCTGAGCCTGTTGCTGAACCTGTTATTGAAGTGGAGGTTACTCCTACTGTACCAGAAGAAGTTGAAATATGGGGAATTCCTTTACTAGTTGACGAAAGAAGTGATGTGATTCTTCTCAAGTTTTTGAGAGCAAGGGATTTTAAGGTGAAGGAGGCTTTCACTATGATCAAACAAACCGTGCTTTGGCGAAAGGTATTAGAGATACTGTAAATTTGTTAATAGTTTGTTGTTAGATAGTTATTAACTCGTATTAGAAATATATGCATGTTTGATTAAACAACTTATTTTGCAGCTTATAGCATAAACACTTATTAAACACTAATAAGTGTTTATGAATAAGCTATTTCTATTACACACATAAAATAAAGTCGAACTGTTTTTGTATGATCTATGAACTCTTTTCATAATCTATTTCATAAGCTTTTGCTTTTTTGTATAAGTTCTCACAAATAGTATCACAAGTGTTTATGTTAATAAATAAGCTAGCACAGATAAGTCAATTCAAACACGCCCGAAGTTAGTTAGCAATCCTTGTAGAATTAAATAGAAGAAATATAAGTATAAATATCTAATAAATCAAATGTATTTGGTCTCAAATTTAGACCAAATACATATGATTTTTTTTTTTTTTTTTTAAATTCCTTTTTGCTTATATTTTTTAAGAGAGTATTTGTGTTCTTTTTTTTTTCTTTCCCGAATGAGTAGTTTGTTAATAATTTGTTGTTGGTTAGTTACTGACTTATTGTATCTCTGATAAAAGGAATTCGGAGTCGAAGCACTTCTTCAAGAAGATCTTGGAAATGACTGGGACAAAGTTGTTTTCACTGATGGTACCGACAAAGAAGGTCACCCTGTTTATTACAATGTTTTTGGTGAGTTTGAGGATAAGGATTTGTATCAAAAAACTTTCTCTGATGATGAGAAGAGAACCAAGTTTGTGCGTTGGTGGATTCAGTCTTTGGAGAAAAGTGTTAGGAAACTCGACTTTGCTCCATCTGGTATCTCTACTCTTGTTCAAATTAATGATCTTAAAAATTCTCCTGGACTTCTTGGTAAGAAAGAGCTTAGACAATCTATTAAGCAGACTCTTCAGTTGCTTCAGGATAACTATCCTGAATTTGTTGCCAAACAGGTAATTATTCTAAAATATGAGTTGGATTAAGCTCTTAAATATGTTTAGTGACTAATATGATTGCTTAATTTGGTGCTTTTTGTTTTGTTTCTATTTGTGTAGATTTTCATCAATGTTCCTTGGTGGTACCTTGCCTTTTCTAGGATGATCAGTCCTTTCTTTACACAAAGGACTAAGAGCAAATTTGTATTTGCTGGTTCCTCCAAATCTGCTGAAACCCTTTTCAAGTAAGTCCTTTCTTCACCTTTTTTAGTGCTTTCATCATAATTATAAGTCATGTATTTTATCCCATAAGAAGAAGGTTGCCACAAACACACATATTGCTATTATTATGACCAACTTACAAGGTTTTAAATTTCCTTCAAAATAGCTTTGCCATAAACACACACACATATTTGTATTATTATTTGCAAACTACATGAGATTTTAAATTGCTTTCGTAATAGCTTTTTGCTACGATGCCTAATATTGTGAAAAATTGATGTCAAATACTGCTTATGCCAAAGCTTTAAGTCGCGCCGCAATCCTTGATATTGCGGAGAGTCATGGTCAAATGCTGCTGAGGCAGGCTCAACCATAGTTGTGTTGTAGTCGCGGTGACTTAAAAAGCCTTGATATTGTGGTTTAGATTGCAGTCCTTGACTTCCTATAAAATCTTACGAGATGCTACAACAATTGTAGTATTGATCGCATAGACGTAAAAACCTTGACATAACTGTCACAATTGTATTTGCAGACAATTTTTGGACCTTTAGGAACATACCCTATTAATATATCATTATCATTGTTGTTATTTATTAAAGCTCTTATTGATTAATATTTGGCCGAACAGATATATAACTCCTGAGCAAGTGCCAGTCAAATATGGAGGACTGAGCAGAGAGGGTGAACAGGAATTCACCACTGCTGACCCTGCTACAGAGGTTACTATCAAACCAGCAACAAAACATGCTGTTGAGTTCCCAGTTTCTGAGGTGAGAAACAGTAACTTGTTTGATATACAATCTTATTCTCTTAAATTGCAGTCTGTGTCGCAGTTACACTGCAAACCTTTTATATTGTGGTCAAATGCAGTTGCAATTCTGTTGCAGAGACATCAAAATTCGCAATATTGCGGCCGCAATTACAGTTGCAGACCACAAATTAAAGCCATTATCCTTATGTTTGTATTTAGTGTGTTGACTGAATGATTGAATGTGCAGAAAAGCACTTTGGTTTGGGAAGTAAGAGTTGTGGATTGGAATGTGAGCTATGGAGCAGAATTTGTGCCTAGTGCTGAAGATGGATACACTGTGATAATCCAAAAGAACAGGAAAATTGCTGCAGCTGATGAAACAGTAATTAGCAACACCTTCAAAGTTGGTGAGCCTGGAAAGGTTGTACTCACCATTGATAACCAAACATCCAAGAAAAAGAAGCTGCTTTACAGGTCCAAGACCATACCCATCTCTGAGTAAAAGGTTTCACATTGACAAGAAAAAGGGTGTTTTGTATTCATTATAAGGTCAATAACATTATTGTGAAGGTTATTGGGTGGGTTACTTATATTCTTTTATAGGGATATTTTCTTCATTTGGTTTGTAAATTATATCTTGTTTCAAGTATGGGGTTGGGCAATTTTATTTACAGTTATTATTACCTATCAATATTCTTAAATTAATGTGATATTTTGTTCTTTTGTGTTGGAATTGGATGAAACCTTTGCTGGATGAAGAACACAATTGGGTTCTTTTGTAAAACAAAAGTTTATTGTTTCTGTTATCTTGTGACTTTGTGATTGAAGGGTCTATACTTGATAATTTATTTACTGCATGAGTAATTATTTTTTTTTTTATAAGTAGTCTAGTGGTCAGAATTTCATTATTTAAGGTGAATAAGTGAGAAATTTTGTGTTCAAACCCCGTCTCCTGTAAACTATAACGTCGTTACTAACTGAGCTATTCACACGAGGATTGAGTATTGCTCGATCTTCCCCATTTGAAGAGTAGACTACGGCACTTTTGAATAAATTTTGCACTGAAGTTTGTAGAAAAAGCACTTCCGAATGATAGTGCAATGTTTCATTAGGTCAGTGCCAATTATATTTGACATTATCCATCACTGTACTTCTACAGTCAAAGTCAGAAAATAACATTAGATGATAAGGATGATTTGTGAGAAGGTAAATTCTCTTAATTTTATTCTTCTGGTCGTTTTCATCGTAGAAATTTGAAAGCAAAGAATAAATTTTTAATTTTTAATAAAAAAAAATAGTAGGAAAGTGGAAATATTATTTATTATCCATTAATTTATGGTGGAGATATTATGTCATCTATTATCTAAGCAGCCACCATTTATACTAGCACCCACAAGACAAGTAAATTAAATGACTAGTATAAAAAAATTAAACATAGGGAGTGAGTAGGGATGTTAACTTGTAGATGTGTATTTGTAAAGATTTATGTGAGGACTATCCCATTCAAGAGTTTGAGGGTAGGGTTTTTTCCCCAACAAGACTAAACATCCTATAATTCACATAAATTTTCATTTCCATTTGGTAGAAAATGATATTACTTTGATATACTGTGTTAAATTTGAACCATAAAAACCAAAAGGATAGTTTATCTACCTCTTAATAATCTTCCAACAAAGTAAAACTTGAAAACATAAAATGTAAATAATTTAATTTCTAACTCAAATATTAACCTATAAATCAATCTAGAAATAAAATGTTTGTTCTTTTGCTATAATAAGGGATTCTTTATGCAATAAGTCTATTTCAGTAAAGTGTGAAAAAATCAAAATGAGTGGAAAATTAAATGAGTAACCAACCAACGCACACTGGTCCGGCACCCTGGCTTGATACATTGTCTTAATTTATTTAACATATAAAATCATAGTATGAGTATGATTTTTGCTAAAAATAAAATAAAAAAAATACTTTCTTTAGTTTTGGTGAGTATTACAAGTTATTACAACTCATCATTGATAATGGAAAGAAGATAGAAAAATTGCCCCACCTAATTTGGTGATAGAGGCATCTTTGAGGGTCCATGCCAACTACCAATTAGTAAACAATTAGTTGTGTTTATCCTTTACTCACACTTTGCATGATTTGTTAAATTTAGAAACAATTTTATTTGTCCATTATCCAAGAAATTTCAATGACACGTACGAGTCAATTCAAACCTATACTATTTCCTTCCATTTTAACAGTAGCATTATTATCTTATACTCCCTCTGATCTCAAATGTAAGGAAATTTTCACTTTTTAGGTTCATTCAATAAATAATGTATGTGGTCCGTATTATAGACCACATACATTATTTATTGAATGAACCTAAAAAGTAAAAAGTTGTTTACATTTGAGACCGAAAAAAGTATTTATAAATAAGTATAATTTAAATTGCCTGATTGTCGACATGAATTTAAGATAGGTAGGTGATTTGAAGTTTTAAGCAATATGAAGGCAGTTGAAGTTAGACTATGATACCTGAAGTCTTGGGGCCTAGGCCCTCTAAAATTATTTTTTCACTTTATTGGTTTCTAATACTTCTTTGAAAATTTCTAAAATACCTCTGTTTGTATTTATATTTGAAATTTTTTGAAAACCAAGAATTCAAATCATAATTGATATGATGGTCTTTGCTGACCATCGTATCATTCCCACAAAAATTATACAACAATTTTGGAGATGATATGAATGGTCGGCACCATGGTAACCGTCAACTTCCAAATGGAAATTAAGAATGAAAAGTGAGGAGGGATTGAAAATTTAAGGAGAAATGGAAATGTTAAACAATGTTATGCTATTTATAGGCACAAAACATTCTATATTGTAACTACAGTCAAATAAAACGTCTAAAATGAAAGAAAAAAATATATATGCATTGAACACACCAAAAATAGTCCAAATATTGCTTACAACAAACAAATTCATATATATAATTAGAAAACCTACCCAAATTATTTCAAATAATATATTATGAAACCTACCCAGACTCTGTTAAAATCTACAGCAATAACATACATTAAACATAACGATTTCAACAACATAATAAAACACACACAAGATCATAGATCAACCAAACTTAAATATATGGTCTATCCATGGAAGCCTTGATTTCTTCGTATGTCATGAGCTTAATTAAACTTTCTCGAATATCTCGAAAAGATCTGGCCAAGGATGCGTCAAACTCGATCGGTCCATACAGACTATGCTGACCAAATATAGAATAGATGAGTCTCACGTCGTCGTCGTTATGAAGCTTCATCTGGGTGAGCCAAAAACTCCTATTTGATTCCATCGACGGACGAAGATATCCAACACTATTTAAGCTTCTTGTGACTATGTGGTTGAGATGATCGTTAATTTGACCCTTCAAGTCAAACAGTGTGACAACAACATCGGCCCTGGACATATTAGATTTCCCGCCATTGTAGTACACACTGTAGCTAGCTTGGTGTTTATTCTACTGGATAAGTGTGCGTGTTTTTGTGGTGTGGTTTGCAAATAAATCAAACATGTCAATTTATAGAAGTTTATGTGCGTCGTGCACCACATAAACTATCAGTGCAATCTGGACCATAGAAAAATCCTATACTTGACCAGTTAAGATATATAATCTGAAACATTTCAAACCCTTTGAAGCATAATTTTTTGCATAGTCTGGGACGACTTGAATTATATAAGCCAAAATAATTTGGGAATGGTTTCAAATTATATAATCTGAATTAGTCGAGTATCTAGATGGTAGTTTGGTTAGCAAGTCAGGTTGGTTCCATGCATGTTCCAAGTGCTTTTTGACTGATCAACAATGTTGAGCACGTGTTTCATACTCCCCTTGACTGTCATTACCATCTATGATTGCATTTCACCTATAGATACCCACTCATTCTTCATTGAAAAATAAACATTTTCCCATGACACAACTCAATAGAACAATAAAGTATGTAACTTATATTTGGATGTAACTTTTTTGAAAAAAATTACAAACTTATATTTAGATGAAACTTACCCGAAATATACTTTTTGAAAAGTGTATTTCGGGAAAATATAAGCAAAAGTTACATCCAAATATAAGTTTGAGAATAGAAATTTTTTTCATAAGTTTGAAAAAATTTCTATTCTCAAAATTATATTTGGATGTAACTTTTTTTTTTTTTACTACTAGTTTTGATAACAAGTAAGCTTATGTCTGAATGTAAGCTTTAGTTTTGATACAAAGAAAAATGTAAACTTCATGTAGTTATATATTTCATTTGGTGATTTACTTTTTGGTTTATTATCACCTTCAGATATTAACAATTGGAACTTATAATAGTAAAACATATTTTGAAGATTGCTCAGTTCACCATTCTAGAATGCGGCATTTTATCATGTTTCTGGGTATTTTGATAGATTTGAGCATATAGGAGGTGGATTGAGAAATCATCCTATACTTTTGGATCTCAACATTAAAAAGTAATAGCAAATTCCAAAAGTTTACCGTTGAGATATGTTTTTACACAATTTTTTGTCTTGTCTACGATTATTTAAAGGGTCTTGTTAACTTGTGCCCTTAGGGCACAAGATAAGAAACTAAATAAAGAAATTTAACTTTGAAAATTGTGCATTCATAACCTTAAAAGCTTACAAACTTATCTTTCCAATACAATATTTATTATTTAATTCTATTTTAAGATCCTTATCTTGTGCTTTTAGGGCACAAATTAACATTTTTCTTATTTAAAGGCTTAATACATGTTTTGGCCCCTTAACTTATTTTTAGATTTCATTTTGGTCCTCTAACTATAAAGTGTCTCAATTTGGTCTCATAAATCTTCTGTCGTTTACTATTTTGGTCCTCTCCATTAGTTTTTTTCCTCAAAAACAGTTAACCCTTGTCCACATGTCATTAAAGATTGGTGATCAAGGGTTGGATTTGAAAAGTACACAAGTATACAATGTGCTCACAACATATGATCATTTCTATTTTACTTGATTTTCCTAAAAATAAAAATTTAAAATCACCATCAATCTTCATCTTTTTATATATTCTTTTAAAAATTGGTATCCAGATTTTTTAAAACTAGATATTTTCCAGAATTTTGTAGAAAATTTTTAAAAAACCTTTTTCTTCGGAAAAAAAATCTGAACTTTTTTTTAAAATTTTCCAATTTTGAAAAAGATTTTATAAAAATTCTGGAATAATTTTTTTCAGATTTATAAAAATCTGTATTTTTTAAAAAAAAATTGTATCCAGATTTTTAAAAATTAAAATATTTTCCAGAATTTTGTAGAAAAAATTTAAAAAAACCTTTTTTCGAAAAAAAATCTGACCTTTTTTTAAAATCTTCATAATTTCGTAAAAAAATATTTTTTTTGAAATTTTTTAATTTTGAAAAAGATTTTATAAAAATTCTGGAATAAATTTTTTTATATATATTTTTGGCTTAAAAAAATCAGGTGTTAATCATTCACCGTAGGCTACTATAAACTTACATGATCCAACGGTTTTCTATTAGAAAAATAGATCAAACAGTTAAAATTAAAAAATTTAATAGGTCTTTGGTAGACCACCTGCAATGCTCTAACACCTAAGATATTTATGGTTAAAATGTAACGGATAGGACCAAAAGACATAAGAGACCAAATTGAGACACTTAATCTAAAAATAAGTTAAGGGACCAAAGCATGTATTAAGCCATTATTTAAATCTTTGACATTTTGTTCACATGAAAAATATGGCATACAATTTGTGATATGTCAAGTGATATGATATATGTAGCATTGTCCTTAGGATTTAAATCAAAATGAGCCAATGCACGATAAAAATATATTGTATATTATTTCAAGATCAATCAAATTGAACAAAAATATCATCATATCATTTGTCAAAGTTTTAGATCACATTCCGCATCATAACATCACTTGTCATACAATCCAAAATCTTATTCAAATTTCACATGTGGACAAAATGTCAAAGATCTGATAAATTAGAGAACAAAATCACATATTTAAAAATAAGGGGATTAAAATCATTAATTAGATAAAATAAAGGGACAAAAAAAATACAATTGAGCACATTTTTAGATTTGTTATATGTGTGGAAGTAATAAACTCCCTAGCTGTATGCTTTTGAAGTTGCTCAGAATTGTGAAAGAATAAGTTTGTGCAATAAATGTTACTTAGATTGTACTAGTATAAAGGGTGCAAAAGGTATTACTAGTACAAGTCATCCTCTGCAGCACCGATAAATATGTATATTAATAAATAAGAAAAAAAAAAGACAAAATATGGATGCATAAACAAAATTCTTGCAGATTAAGAAACTCTAAAAATCTTTACAAGAATTATCATGGGAACCGTTAATTAAATGTCTCTGGAGCATTCTTTAACGACTTGAAATGATAAAATTTTGTCAAAATTTGTTTATTCAATTATTAGAAATTGAAGCATTTGACCTTTTCTAAGAATAACTTCTTAATTAAATTTTGTTAAAGAGTACCCCAGACACTCGTTAACAAGATCCGTAAATAATAATCCATACAATTACAGCATATTTAGGAAACTAACCAACCAAGAGTAGTCATGAGATCCTAATCATCACAAGAAAATTATGTAGAAACCATGAAATTCCCAAATAAGTCTACCCATTTGAAAGATCATCAAACAATTCATTAGTAGAAACCTAGATTTGCATGTGGAGTTTAAGCATATGTTTGGTATCACAATGGATATATCATAATTACAGTGGCACACTGTGATTTTGCAAAAGTTTTAATTGCAAAAGTTATAAAGTGTAATTTTAAAAAAATAACATAATAAATCATCGTGATTCTGATATATCAACCATAATATCAAACATATGCTAAATTCGACAAAAAACAACTGATTGGTATTATCTGTGAAATATTTTTGTTGATTAGCAGTAGCTAATATTTATCAAAAAATGGATTGGATACACAAGACAAATTATCCACTCAAAATTGAATTTTCTCCATATGCAGAATTAGAGGGATTTTGGTGTAACTAGTTTTTTTCTTAATCAAATAGTGTCTAGTATCTAGACTCACGTTAGATGTGAAGAATTCATTGTTCAAACTCAAGTTCCTACATATTATCGTCCTTGTAGCTACCAAATGAGCTGTGTTTACACGGCGTTGGTATAAACACTTTAATGGATACTATAGATATCCACATGTTGGTATGAATTTTAATCAATAAATCAGAGTGTTAAAAATTGTATGTTGGGTCCTAGCATTATTCAAAGGGTCTTGTTAACCGGTGCCCTCGGGGCACTGATTAAGAAAACTAAAAAGGAAAGTTTTAAAGTGAAAATAAGACTTTTTTTATGTTTTTGAGAAGTTGACAGCACAAATTCCGATGCAAATACTTACTATATTTGATTCCTTAACTAGTGTCCCGGGGGCACCGGTTAACATTTCCCAATAGTAGACAGATATTTTCTCATTATCCATTAAACTATTTATACCAACATGTGTTTTACTAACAGAGTGGGGTGGATATTGTAGGATCTATATGAGACATTTCCCTACCTTAATAATTGCTTACAAACTGTTTGTCCTACTAGAAGGAAGGGACATAGGCAGAGGGACAGATTAGCTACTTTTTTCCAACAACAATTGATTGGTCATTCCTTTCCAACCGTAAAGCATCTACTATTCTTGTAACACTAATCATTTCTTGCAGTAAACACAAAATTGATTGGTTTCTTCACAGTTGTTTGTTTTACTCAAACTTTTATGAGGTCCAAAAAAAAAAACTTACTAAAATAAGCTAAAAGTAAGTTATGAGCATAATTCTTCCAAATACTTGCATGCTTATATCATGAGACACACTTCATTGAGCTCTAAACATGTTTTTCCTAATACTCACCCAACACACAGACAGACAAAATGATTAGTAGCTGCAGAAAATTTAATTTCATGTTAACATCACATTTTAAACTCAGCAAATTTAAACTACCCCCTAGGCTTTTGCAAGTTTTCAAATGAAATAAATTGGAAATATCATAGTTGCTGAAGAATTAAAATTGTGGACTAATATTCAGAGGGTCCTACGTTGAACCAGTACTTAAAAATCACATGAAACTCTAATGATGATCAACAACGGCCCTTATGGTTGAGACGGTGACCTGGTTAGAGTCTATTCGACAAAAACAAAACAATCACAGCATCTGCAATCTTAGACTGAGACTTAAGTACTACCAATCCCTGGTTAGTGACTGTTCTAATTTGATTTAGAAACAGAATGAATATCAAATAGAAAGTTATAATAATAAATTGAAGAAATATCAAGTTTTGCTGTTAGTTGAACCAAACTCCACACTAGACAAACTTTTAAATAAGATGTAGACTGCCTAACAAAACCCACCACTTCAAATTTGAAATTGGGACCGGGCTATGTAATGCAACATAGAAAGAGTTTCTCACTGGATAAGTACAAGAACAACCTGATTAGATGCTTCTAACATAAGCTATTTTCATAAGCTATCCTAGAGAGCTTATTGAATTAAGCTGAAAACGAACATGTCATAAGCAATTTATATAAAAGCTCTATCAAACAGTCTTACAAGTGCTTATAACCGATCAGCTCAAGAAAATCAAGTCAATTGAAACAGGCCAAAATTTTACATTGAAACATCTCTTAATCTGGCTATCTTAAAGTGACAGATAATTCGGCTAATACACATAATCTCACACCAACTCAATATCAAACTCAATGTGCTACCACTCCCTTCCTCGACATTACTCATCACCAGAAAGTAAAAGAACAAATTTAGACTAGCTCAAAAAATGTTTTTCTAGAAATAAATAAAGTATTAAATACAATAAAAACGGAGAAAGCAATCAACAAACAACTCAAGACCAAAACTATAGATGAATAATAGGCTGAACAAATTATGACACACAAACTTCTTACTCATCAAGCTCAATTTTCTTCTTGTATCCAAAATCACTCGAGACGAGATGATTTTCTCTCAATCAGAGTAGGGTTTGATCTTGAACCTGTAAAGAAGCCTCTTCTTTTTCACGGTGGGATTGTCGACAGTGAGGAACAACTTTCCAAGTTCTGCAACTTTAAAGCTATTCGAAACCACTGGTTCATCAGTTGGGGTCATCTTTGTAGCCTTCTGTATAATAACTCCATATCCATCCTTATCATCAGGTTTGAATTCAGCACTATAACTAACCTCCCAGCCTACGACACGCAACTCCCAGACAATAATGCATTTCTGCAGATCACACACATCAATAAATCAATTCGCTGAGATATTCCATTTATAAACTAACAAGTAACAACACAAACACAACAGAGTCTAGCGTAGTTAGAAAAAGAAGAGCAGAAACACACCTCATAAATAGCAATTTCCACAGTTTGCTTTGTGCTCGGCTTTACAGGAATTTCTGTGGTGGGATCATTAATGCTGAAATCCGGGTTGCAATCACAAAAATCAACACTCAGACCACCATATTGAACCGGCACTTGCTCGGGAGTGATATACCTATTTAATTTCAAAAACAAAAATAGAAGGTGAGTTCACAAATCACAACCCAAAAAGCAAACCGACGAGCAAACACTGAAAAAAATTAAAAAATATAAGGGTGGTTAACAACGCTCGCATTGTTCACTTCACTAACTTGAAAAGTGTATCAGGAGACTTTGATTGGCCTGCAAACACAAATTTGCTCTTTGTCCTCTGAGTCAAGAACGGATTGAGAATTGTATAGAATGCAAGATGCCACCATGGCATATTGATAAAAACCTGGAGAATTGAAATTAAAAAACAAAGAAAACACACCATATCAGTCATCATTTCATAACTCATATCCCTTGCTATCTATAAAGCACTAACACAGAGACACTATATCAGTCATCATTTCATAACTCATATCACTTACTATCTATGAAGCACTAACACTAGACATAACACTAACACATCAATACCAGTAATAAAAGCTCGAATAATTGAATATAATCACACATCGGACACACCTTCAGTGTGAACGGTTAGTTCCACATACTATTAATTTCCCCTTTCTTTTTTTTGGTGGTGGCTAGGGTTTGAACCTCAGACCTAGCATATTTTATGCATTGTCCCTACCAACTGAGCTAAAGCTCATGGGGACTAAATTCCCCCTTTCTAATTGAATAGATGAATGAGTGAATCACCATTTTAATCCTCAAAATTGTAAGGATCAAGTAATTTGATGTCCAAACATTCAAAATGGCAAATTAGCCCCTTAAATTAGTCTCTCTGTCAATCAATTCTGATAAATCTAAATCGCAAAATAGATACCAATGAAAACCCTATCAGATGTATGGAAACATGATGCTACTCAACATATCCTCAACAACTTGTCAACTCAACATTTCTGACTTTGTCAGATGTCATAGGGATTGAATTGACCGACAACCTTCAATTTATAGTAATAATACCATTTCATAAATTTGGGGACCAAACTACCCAGTATCAAATCCCTACAATTTCAATGACTAAAATAGTGTCTGACTCATAAACAACAGGGTTAATACCTCAAAATCGCCCCTGTAATTTCATAAAATATGAAGAATCCAAAATTACAAAGGTGGAATCGTTCTTTCATTTTTACCTATTTTCAGACCACGCCAAAATTACAAGGGCTATTTGAGGTGTTTTTTTTTTTTAAGAAGCTAAAGTAGCCCATCAAAATTGGCACCGGGAGAATCGGACCTGACACCTTGAGGAGGAGCACATTTCCAGGTCCCAAGCCAGTACCACCAGGCCAACCCAAGTCGGTTGGGCTATTTGAGGTATTAACCCTAAACAATAAGATAACATAGGTATATAAATAGAAAAACATTAAAATTGAACCTGTTTAGCAACAAACTCAGGATAATTATCTTGAAGCAACTGCAAAGCCATTTTAGTAGCAACCCTTAATTCCTTTTTAGCAGGACCAGGAGAATTTTTAAGATCATTAACTTGAAAAAGAGTATTAACACCACCAGGACTAAAATCAAGTTTCCTAATACTCTTTTCCAAAAACTGAACCCTCCAACGCAAAAACCTCTCCCTCTTTTCTTGACTTCCAAATGTCTTCTCATAAAGTTCCTTATTCTGAAACTCACCATACACATTATAACAAACAGGATGTCCTTCCCTGGAAAAACCATGCATGAAAACGCCTTTATCTAAATCATCGCCAAGATCTTCGTCTAGAAGCGCGTCTATGTTGAATGATTTTCTCCATTGAAGTGTGTTTTGTAGCATTGTGTGTGATTCTTTTGGTTTGAAGTCGCGTGCACGGAGGAATTTGAGGAGGATTGTGTCTGTTCGTTCGTCTTCGAAAAGAGGAACGCCGTAGATTGAAACTTGTTGGTCTTTGAGGGATTCTGTTAAAAGAGTTTTGAATTGTTGGAGGGAGGTTCGTTCGGATTCGGATAGATCGGTTACTCTGTTGCTTTCTTCTTTGAATGAACCTAGATTCTGTGGAATCTTGTTTTGATTGGGTTGATGTTGTTCTTTTTGTTCTTCTTTTGAGGGTTCTGTGGAATCTTCAGCTGCAACAACATCTTCTTCTTTTGATGGGTTACCTTTTGTATCGGTTACTGGTTCAGGTTGTTGTTCAGGTGCATCGGTTAGTTCAGTTTTCTCGGTAACTGGGAGCTCCGGTTCAGGGGTTAGGGGGGATGAATAGGTTTCTTCATGCGGCGGTGTAACAGGAGGAGGAACAGGAGCAGGAGTAGGGTTTGAGGGGTTATTTTCGGCCATTTGAGAGAGAGAGAGTACTTGTGAACTAGGGTAGAGAGAGAGAGAGACTTATGTGTTAAGGTTAAAGTTAGAGAGAGAGAGAGAGAGAGAGATGTGGTTTTGGAAGGGTGGTGGAGTGGAAGTGACAAGAATGTACTTACGACAACTCCCAGATGGTTTCAAAAGACGACATTCAGCAGCCGAATCCTATGCTGTCTGTCATTGTTCTTTTTTGCAAACTCATCTTCTTTTTATCTTTTTTACGATAAAAGTAATTCACTTTTTAGATTTATTAAATAATTAATGTATTTGGTTTATAATGCAAATTAAATTAATTAATCAATAAATCTCTAAAAAATGATTTTTTTATCTTATATACTATAAGACTGGAGAGAGTAAGTGAGCCAGTTGCTTCAAATATCGTATAACTTTTAAATATTTTTAAGAGTTTTACTATCATTTGTAAAATTGTACATGTTAAGAAATTCAAAATGACAAGTTTATCTTGGAACTTATGTATTTTATGTTAAAATATAACTTTTTAATAAATAATTGATACTTTTCAATAAAAAGTTATTACTTTTAGTTGTTTTAACATCTGCAATATATATTGCACATGTTAAACAAACCCTATCAGATGAGGGGTAAAAAAGTATTTTAAATGATAAATATATTTTCTTAAAAATATGACTAAATTTTCTTTTTTGAAAATTATCTTATAGTACTAAGGATCGGAGAGAGTAAAACAAGAAATATTACGTTGAAAATTGTGTATTCTAGTTGTTAAAAGTTGAAATTGAATCATTTTCAATGCAATGTTTTTTTTTATTATACCATTTTTAATTCCTTAATAAGTTTTGAAGGAACATTTGTTAAAGATTATATTTTCCAATGCAAAGTTTTTACTTTTGATTTTTTTTGTTTTTTGTTTATTGACAAAATGGGAAAAAAACACTAAAATTCATATAACATAACTGATAGATCTTGATTCAAACTAAAATAAATACATTGAACCTAATATCAATATTGTTAATTAAGTTAGATCTTATAAACTAAAACATATTTATTTCGTTCGGACTAGAAAGAAGTTATTTCGTTTGAAAAATGTTCGAGATTTTTATACAAAAAAAGTCGATTTATCACATATGAAATTTTTATATAAATGTTTTTTTTTTCAAAAAAATTACTTCTAACCCTCTCCCACAGTGTTGCATTTTCTAACTTAGCTTATTTTTTAAAAAAAATTCAAAAAAAAAAAAACCTTCGTTCTATTCTAAATCATCTTCCTTTAGTTTGACGGATTTTGAAGATACCCTTCGAAGAATCTTATTGACAAAGGCATGATGATGAATTATTTTTTCCCTACATGTGGTTCATTTGTAAATTGAATTCTCTAATTTCATTTTTTTTCGTATTTCTCTCGATCTCACTCTTTTTATTATAAAGTAATTTTACGATGAGAAGAAATAGTAAGATTAAGAGAGAGATAGAAAGTTAGTAGTGAGATGCAAATACAAATAGAAGGAGAAGATTCAAATCCATTTAACTGATGAAAATTGTGATCATATCTTCAAGGATGTATGTCGTCAAAACATGCCTGCTTTCACTCTCCATTTAGTATTCACTTTGAGGACCATAGATTCTCGTTTATTCATTTGTTGAAAAATATAATCAAATGTTAATGTGGCTCAAATGAAGAATTTGTTTTGTCCTTGTATCTAGTATGGAATCTAATATGCTAGAAACAAATATACTTTAAGGGTTTGCTTGGATGACGAAAGAAAGTGTAAGAAAAGATTATTGAAGGAATGAAAGAGAGTAGAAAGTGAATAGAAAGTAATATGATTATTTAGTTGTTTGATATAAAAGAAAGTAGAAAGAAAGTTGAAGAAAAGATAGATCAAAATTTATTAAATGACACAAATATCCCTACATTGAAAGTAACATATATAAATATAAAACAAATATTAATTTTTTACGGTACAAAAACAAATATTAAATATACGGTATACTGTATATTTATTTTATTTTTAAGGAGGGTATACTGTATATATTTTTTTTTGGTAGTGATACTGTATATATAAAGTTGCCGAGGCATCCGTGAAAAAAATAATTAATTGAAAGGAGATTAGAAGCAAGTTTTATACCATGGGTCATTTAGTAATTTTATAGTTTTAAAACCAATCCCAAACTTTCTTCGCTGTTAAGGGCAGAAAGTTTTAGAACGTGGGTCCCACAATAAATATACTTTCTTTCCGCTCTGTCAAAGCAACCAAATGAGGGAAACCCATTTTTCCATAAATTTTCTTTCCTCTATACTTTCTTTCCTTCCTGTTTCTTCTGTACCAAACATGGCCTAAATGCTGGCTTTACTTTCTTTTTTATACTTTCTCAACCACTCGCAGCTTTTATGTGGGATTGATTTTAAAGTATGATTCAATAAAGAAAATAAAGAAAATGTTAACTTGTGCCCTCAAGCCACAAGTTAATGATTCAAATATAAAAAAAATTTAATATTTAACTTTTTAATAATTTAAATGCACAAAGTTTTAGAGAATGGTTCTTCTTCTAGGTTTCTTAACATGCGCCCTAAGGGCACAAGTTAACACTACCCTACTATAAAATATCTATATCACTCTTCTTAAAGATAAATACAATTCAATTATCGAAATAATTAGCAAAACTTTGAAGATTCTATTGTAATTGTTAGTTACATTATAACTTTTTAAACGTCCCATTATCCATTGTAATTGTTTTTAAGATTCCAACTTCATAATATTAAGATTGTTCCTTTAGTGACAATTTTTTTCTTCTCATTCTCACATTATATTTTTTTTCTCTATTGTCTTCGACGAATAAAAAAAGAGAAAAAGCAGGTTATCAGAAATATGACTTAAGTCGTGCTACTACTAGTTAAAGTTACATGTCTATGCTTCTAGATAAGAAGTCCATTTTGGCTGTCATAATTAATAACAAACTTCACTCTAATATTTTTTTTGAAAACTCGTTATCCGATCGAAAGACCAACTAATCCGGAGGGACCAATCACATTGCCCACTTGCGGGGCCCTGCAAAGCTCTGTATGGACTTACCCACCGAAATTGACACCAGAGAAAATCGAACCTGAGACCTTGAGAAGAACACACTCTAACTACTCATATTTTTAACCCCCGATAACTCTCAACCAAAGCATTGGTGTTGTGATTAAGGACTTTCATGAGGATAAGGGTAAGCTTTGAAATTAAACATGCAACACACTAACACAAGCAACACACTAACACAGTTCTTGAGATTGAGATTCATGAAAGTAATAACAAAACTAAAAATAAAATTTTCTTTGGCTGACATAACATACACGTGGCTTATATAAAGATAAATATAGTTGGTCACCAACTAAAAGAAACCACACAAATACCATAGGTCCCACTTTAAATCCTCTCATAGATTTTAAGATAACAATACCAAAATAAAATCAAGGCCTAAAATCAAATACCAATTGTAGAAACTGAGTGAACATTAAGAAACTATAGGCTATGAATTGTAGCCTAAAATTACCATTTTTTTAGTTTATGAATGGCACATTTATTTTCAAGCAACCCACATATTTCTCATAAGCATGTTATATGTTCAAACTTTAGGTATTATGATGTTATAACAACACCAAAAAATGCATGTTATAGAATAAGAAGAAAAAGAAAAACTTGGAGTGGTTCAACTTCAAAGATGCAATGTTGTAGCAGCAATAGTACAAGTAGTTCAGAACAATTATATTTTGCTGATCAGAAAGTGAAGTTGGAGATTGAGAATAGTACTGAAAATATGAAGCAAAATTTGGATTTTTTGGTGTGTGAATATGGATGGAGGATAAGGAGATTGATTGAGAATGCAGATGAGATTAAAATGGCAGCTCAAGTTCAAGCTGAAGCTTTTCATGATCCTGTAGCTCTTTTCAATGATTTGTTCTTTCAATTCTTTAAGGTTCTGCTTCTCTCCTTTTATTATACAAATTAATGTATATACTTCCTCTTCATTTTTAATTATATATTTTGCATATGCAATATTATATCTTAATTTCTTATATGGTTCTCATCCCAACAAATTTGAAGAGGGGCTACATACATATATCATATCCCATTTAATAAGTTCTACCTTTTTTTGTTATGTATTTTGATGGATGAAACGATTAAATAGGGAGTAATAGTTTCACGTGTTTAACACTAATTAAGCTTCTCAAATTGTTGGGATGATAAATTAATTTAGTCTCTAAAATATAGGGTGTTGGATAGATCAACTCGTTAGAGCCAAGGTTAATGAGTTACAGGTCCAAGGTTCTACTCGTTAGATTGATCAATTTAACCAAGCAATTGAGCTCAAGTGGTTAATGAGCTCCGCATTAACGAATTGTTCAACACAAGTTGAGTTCGATTGCTTGAGTGGAACAAGTTTTTGCCAACTTTTATTTACCACCCGGCCGAACTCTAGATTACTGGGGGACTCTTTCCCATGAAAACCGGAAGATTGATACAGTAAATGATCAAATTAGTTTTTGAAATTGTCTCAAAGGGACTAATATAATCAAACATTGTTTAATGTTTTTATCTGTCTTGACCCAAATAGGCTGAAGTGCTTTCAGGGCTGCTTTACAAGCTTAAATACTCACCTCCTGATAGGTACATTTGTTGTTATTTCCAAACAAGTTTATGTAAATTATCATTTATCAATAGTGACCTAAGAAAATTATTTTATTTAAAGAAAAAAACTCATGATAAACCTGAAGCATGAGATAATCAATTGATCTTGTGTAAGACATTAGCAACTAATATATGTACAATTCTTTAGGTATGCTTGTTTGGTGGCTGAGAATGATCAAGATTCACCAAAGGAACTTGTAGGAGTTATAGATGTTACTGTAATGAGTGACCAAGATGTGCTTGAACATCTCCCTGCTGAAGCACAAGACTACCTTTACATATCAGGCATAGCAGTATCCAATGCTTTCAGGTGATTAAAAGATTCAAGTATTTTTAAATAGGTCATTGAAATAAAACATTTGTAACTGAGTCCTTGAACACACAAAAAGAAAGCTGTTATATACTGACTGATATTAGATATCAAAATATCAAATCGATACATAACATTAGCAACTAGTGGTTTAACGACATTTTACACATTGATATTTTTCATGTGATGTTGTGAAACTATATGTTAATGAGACTAATTGATGGCACAGGAGGAGGAAAATTGCAACTGTTATGTTGAAAGCATGTGACATAATATCCAATTTGTGGGGTAATGAGTTTCTTGTCCTTAGAGCTTATGAGGAAGATTTGGGTGCTCGAACATTGTACACAAATGCTGGCTACCAACTTGTGTCTAAAGATCCACCATGGACAAGTAATTGGGTTGGAAGAAAATGTCGTGTTCTTATGATCAAAAGAATTAGTTTATTGCCTAATTAAGTAGATTATTAATTCAAAAATTAAGATATATTCAGACAAAATATTACAAATGGAAAATGTATTTGTACATAGCCTATGTCAGCATATTTAGTTCATTATTATTTCTCATTGACTACACCCAAAACTAGTTTCTCCAATAATGTTTCAGTGTCATCGATCGTGGATAGCGAAAAATAGCACGTTGTTCAAATCTTTTTGAAGACCGTAGTAAACTGGTCATTAGCGATACTTTAAGTAATAATTATTTTCTTCACTCCCAGTTTTGTAGCAAGAACCATTCAAAACATGAAGCATATAACCAGAAAAAAATCCAAATCATAGCTATAGTTATTAAGTTTACTGCTGAACTTCTGTGTTTTATGAAGCAAGCATATGTGAAGCAACTAAAATTCAGATTCCATAAGCTTCTAAAGGATAAAAACACATGGCACTACAACAGAAATGGATAGCACTGAAAATCAATGAACACAATACCTTGCAATCGTCTTTTCCTTCTGCAAAACCTAGTTCGACATCTGCTTCGTTTGATCTACTGTATAAGGTGACACAAGAGAAGTGCGATCTGAGATCGATAGAGAAGAACAATCAAAATAGAGAGCTCAAGGGAGTGAAAGAGAACCGCTGAGCACAGTGTGTTCGTCAGAGGTGTGGGAGAGAGACCCTCTTCTTCTCTGAGGAGAATTCCACTGTTGTAGTTATTTTGTATGCGAGCTTTAATTTCTGTCTTTTCTTGATATTTAAGTAATAATACTAAGACTCGACTCATATATTCATCTTTTCTAACAAAATCTCCCATCCAAACACACTCTATGTTCCGTCTACAATCTGTTGTGGGAAATTTTGGCTTATGCTAGCAATATTAGAAACATGTTACAATTAGAAAAGAAAACCACTTTATATCATTAGAATACCGAATAATGATCATCAACAACAGCAAAACAATTTCTCCATTCATAGGATCAACTACGCCAATTAATCGACCTCATGAAATCATATCAAATACTTATCCTACATATGTCATTTATTTTCAAATCACTCCTCAAACGAGAGAACCATTTTATTTCACATACAAACCAGATAGAAAGAATCAACACATATATATATGAATCTAAAATACTTACAACATATAAAGTATCCAAGGTTATTCATTTCTATATAAAACACAAATATTCGTATACAAAAATAGAAACTATAAATATAGTAACATCACCAAGCAAACTGTGCCTATGGTTCAACAATGATTTTCCCAGTAGCATGGCCATCAATGCTCTTAGCCCAAGCATCTTCAGCTTTGCTCAAAGGAAACTTGGAGTCAATAACTGTCTTCAGTTTTCCATCCTTCACCAATTGAGCGAGATGTTCCAAGCCCTCACGCTTGATAGTTGAAAAAAACGGCACCAACCGCTTCTTTGAAAATGTAAGTTTCTGCAGCGCAGAAAACAACATTGAACTTGGGCCAGGTGTTAAATCCACGACAACCCCTTTTTCACTCAAATTAGGATCAAAAGTTGACCACGGTATTCCAATGGTGCAATGTATTACTGCATCATATTTTTTACCAGATGGACTCTTCAGTGATGTTCCCTCTGGAGTTTTGTAGTCAAGAACCTCGTCAGCGCCTAAGCTCTTAACCAAGTCAATGTTGCGAGCACCACAAGTGGCTGTTACATGGTTGTTCCCTAGTTTGGCAAGCTGAACAGCATATGCACCTACACCACCTGAAGCAGCAGTTACCAAAACATTCTTCTGCTCGCCAGTCCCATCAAGCTTAATTCCTCTGATTTTGGTTAAGGCACCATGTGCTGTGAGACCGGCTATAGGTAAACCCGCAGCTTCAGCAGCTGATACTTCAGATGGTCTGGAAGCTGTTAAGCTCTCACTAGCCACTGCAAACTCAGCTAGTCCACCTCCATACTGTCATTCAACATAAAGCAAAATTGAAATCGGATGATAATCATTCTAATTAATATACTGACATTTAGAGATAGAATAATTTTTATTTTGTTTTGAGGGAAGGATATATTTATTGTTACCACAATGGTACCAATGTGGGCTACAGAAAATAGCAGAATGCCAAAAATATGCTGTGTTATAGCAGGCAGCGTTGCGGGAAAATAGAGAGGAAGCCGCACAGTATGTATGTATGTATGTATGTATCTCCATCTCTATCAAACAATCTATCTATCTATCTATGCTAATCAAAGCCTTCCCCTAATGACACACGGAAAAAGTTCTACACTTCTTTTTCCTACCATGATTTTCCCAGAACCGTGCGAGTGAGCAAGATCTTTACTAGTGTAGATTGTATACAGGGCCGTCGCTATGAAATTCGAGGCCCGACTCGCATAGTAAAGATAGACCCTTAGAAGAAAAAGAAAGATAAGTACTTGATGTGTGAGGAGAGCAATAACTTTATCTCCAGCTTTAAAATCCTTGACTTGTGGTCCAACTTCTACTACCTCTCCTGCTACATCAGTGCCTGAATCAAAGTACAAAGATCAAATGGAATGTTAATGATATCATAAAAGTAAGTAGGGAATGAGTCGGTTTGGATAATCAGTTTAATTAAGCGCTTTTTATAGGATAAATGTTATCATATCAGCACTTATTTATGTAATTTCTACAATCAAAGAAAAGTATAGTCAAATTATTTTCATATAAGTTATAAGTTATGTTCATAAAATATTGTGGGTATCTGTTTTCAAAAGCATAAGATGTTGAAAACAGTTTATGAACACGTCATAAGTTGTTTCATTAGTATCAAACCAAGGCCTTGATTGGATAAACAACTTAATTAAGCATTTACCTTGTCATATGATTGTTTATGTAGAATATATTTCTATAACAAAAGGTAAATTAATGTCAAATTGTTTTCATATAAGCTACAAGTTGTTTTCAAATGCTATATTGTAGACTTTATGGAAATAAACTGAAAATAGATGGACATGATGCAAGCTTTTTATGTCAACGGATAAGTTCAAATAAATCAATCCAAACAACCTCAAAGAGATTTACTTGTGTCAGTAAATAAACTCTAATAAATTATTTTTATTAGCCAATCCAAACTCAGATTTAAGTAAAAAAGATGTAGTAGTGAGTCATACAAGGTATGTGGGGAAATTTTCGAGGAAAACGCATAACGCGAAGAACGCCCTTCTGAATCTTGCAATCAAATGGATTAATGCTAATTGCTTCCAACTTGATCAAAACTTCATTGGTCTTTGGAGTTGGGACGGGAACTTCAACATGCTGTTTAAAAAGAGAAAACAAGTATTAATAACGGTGACATTGATAACTATTTTACATATAGCTATTTCATATGAGATTTGAACTCTGACGCTCGAGAGATTATGAAGTCAAACTCTTAAAAAAAGAAAGACAATCTTTTGTAAAAGAAATGAGAAAGAGGCCATCACCTTCAATGCAGATGCACCTCCACCATAGGAATTGTACTGAACAGCTTTCATAAGTTTTGGAGACATGTCTATCTTCGAACATTGTTTTGCTCACTTTTCTTTAGTTTTTAAACTATACTAGTATGTTATTTTTGACTGAAAACTGTAGTATGTTATTGTTGAACATGGACTAGTACTCATTGGAATTCATATGATCCTTGGTCATTACGTAAACATGCATGAAGACCTTTCTCAATAAAAATAATTCAAATTAATTTTTTTTGTGGATTTTTCTTTTGTATACCTTTCAACAATAAAAAATACCTATAAATATAAACAAAGTCTCTCTCTTTCTCCTTTTCAAACCTATCCGTCGCCACTCTTCTTCTTGATCTACCAAACAAAGGTGATTTATGGTCAATTTTGACGCAAAATCTCCGCTCCGAACCGTTTTTCCTACTTTTTTTTAGTTAAATAAGATATTTTCATTATTCTTTCGTTTGTTTTTGTGATTTCGTCGTCTTTGCACGAGTCTGTTTGTTTTGATTTCCCGTCATTGTGCAGCGTGCTTTTGATTTCATGTCTTAGTACAGCGGTGTTGATTTAATTCTTGTTGAAAGATTAGCTTTGAACAAGTGCAAATCCAATCAATGACTTTGGCGTCGTCAATGTTGCAGATCTAAAAACATGAGTATTCCGAAGACTTGAATATAGTCATATTCGTAAGCATAATTGCTTTGCCGTTTTATGCTGTTATAGATGTTGTGAGTTTGTTCGCATATTCATCCTTTTTGTTTTTAGCGACTTTAAATTTGTATTATATCGATGTACTTTATCAATTTGAAAGAATGAATACCATTTATTTTTGTCAAAATAATAATAAAAAAACCTATGTCAAAATAAATTAATAAAAAATACATCCCTCCTCGAGTTAACTACGCAAGGGTATAATCGATGGGTTTGGTTTTAGGAGAAAAAAAAATTGTTAACCAATCAAAAATAGTTGGGTTAAATAATGTTTTTCCCCATCATTCGGACGAGTTCTCGTTTACTCCTATGTAAAATATATATTTTTTAGACTCCTCCTTACCATTTAAAGAATCCATCGAAATCAACTTAATTCCATATTACTGGTTAACTTATTGGATAAATTGTTTTAATTTTTATTTTTCTTAATTTCTGTGTGTCATTTCTATTATTAAATAAATAAATAAAATTATACAAAAATAAAATTAAAATAAAATCTTTTTTGTTTTCCCCACTCTTTTTTTTCTTCATCACCCCTACCCCCATGATCTTCATCTCTCTATTAATAACATGCAAAATACAATACTTTTTAACTCGATTCACATTTGTTTTAGTGTAGTTTATTGCATTTTGTATGGTTGTTGGCTGGTGTTTTGTTTGCATTTCAGGTATTTGAGTGTTAGAGGCAAAAAAAGAAGAAAAAAAAAGCTAAAAAACTGCTTTGACGATGAAGCCTCATGAGTGACGGGCATCAATACGCTTCCGGAAACCTGACGAAGGACCCGAACTTGCACCTCTCTGTTTTCGTGTAGTTAGCTGATACACTTAAGAGTAATGGTGTCGATCCCGAAGCCATTCGCCTGCATTTATTCCCATTCTCCTTTAGGGACAAAGCCAGCGTGTGGCTACAATCCCTACCGTCTAATTCTATTACGACATGGAATGAACTTAAGAAAGCGTTCCTTGCTAGATACTTTCCGCCAAGCAAAACAACACAACTTAGGAACCAAATTACCTGCTTCAGGCAGATGGACGGTGAATCACTTTTCGAAGTATGGGAGATATATAAGGAGTTAATGAGAGCTTGCTCTCACCACAGTTTAGAGAAGTGACTGATAATTCACACATTCTACAATGGTCTTCTTTATAACACAAGAATGACCATTGATGTCGTTGCAGGAGGGGCTCTCATGAATAAGCCATTCCATGATGCCTATAGCCTAATTGAGGACATGACTCAAAACCATTACCAGTAGGGGAGTGAACGCGCTCCCGTTGAGAAAACACAACATATAAAGTATCCAAGGTTATTCATTTCTATATAAAACACAAACAATCGCATACAAAAGTAGAAACTATAAATTTAACATCACCAAGCAAGCTTTGCCTATGGTTCAACAATGATTTTTCCAGTTGCATGGCCATCCATGCTCTTAGCCCAAGCATCTTCAGCTTTTCTCAAAGGAAACTTGGAGTCAATAACTGTCTTGAGTTTTCCATTCTTCAGCAACTGAGCGAGATCTTCCATGCCCTCGCGCTTGACATCTACAAAATACGGTATCAACCGCTTCTTTGAAAAAGTAAGTTTCTGCAGCGCAGAAAACAACATTGAACTTGGGCCAGGTGTTACATCCACTACAACTCCTCTCTCAGTCAAATTCGGATCAAAAGTTGACCACGGTATTCCAATAGTGCAATGTATTACTGCATCATATTTCTTACCAGATGGACTCTTCAGTGATGTTCCCTCTAGAGTCTTGTAGTCAAGAACCTCGTCAGCGCCTAAGCTCTTAACCAAGTCGATGTTGCGAGCACCACAAGTGGCTGTTACGTGGTTGTTCCCTAGTTTGGCAAGCTGAACAGCATATGCACCTACACCACCTGAAGCAGCAGTTACCAAAACATTCTTCTGCTCGCCAGTCCCATCAAGCTTAATTCCTCCGATTTCGGTGAGGGCATCATGAGCTGTGGTACCGGCTATAGGTAAACCAGCAGCTTCAGCAGCCGATACTTCAGATGGTCTGGCAGCTGTTAAGCTCTCGCTAGCCACCACAAACTCAGCTAGTCCACCTCCATACTGTCATTCAACATAAAGAAAAATTGAAATCGGATGATAATCATTGTAATTAATATACTGACATATGAATAATACAAAGTTAGATTAGAGATAGGATCATATCCCTATAGTTGTGGATCGAGAAATATTTAATGTTACCAGTGCATATGTACCACAAGTACGGGGCAGAAGAGCATACGAATCAATGTTACCAATAGTGGACTACTGGTAGAAAACATGTGCCGTCATCATATATTACACTAGATTTTAGATAAACACATGAATAACAATTAGAACAAAACAGTAATCTAATAACAATTTATCCATGCTAAGAAAATCCTTCGTCTGATGAGACATGACAAAAGTTTTACGCTTCTGTTTCCTACCATTTTTTCCTAGATTCGTGCACGAGCGTGTGATCTTTACTAGTATAGACTCTATAGAATAGAAAACAATTCCTTTCGAGAAATTGTTTGAAATTCACACTTGAAATAACACAGATGATAGAAACAAATGAAAAACAGAAAAGTAAGGAAGTGAAAGAAAGATATAAGTACTTCATTTGTGAGTTTAGCAATAACTTTATCTCCAACTTTAAAATCCTTGACTTGTGGTCCAACCTCTACTACCTCTCCTGCTACATCAGTGCCTGAATCAAAGTCCCAAGATCAAAAGGAATGTTAATAATATCATAAAAGTAAGTAGGGAAATGCGTCGGTTTGGATAAACAATTTAAGTAAGCCCTTTTGTAGGATAAATGTTATCATATCAGCACTTATATATAAGTTATTTCCACTATCAAAGAAAAAATTTAGTCAAATTATTTCATATAAACTATGATTATTTTCATTAAATATGGTGAATAGTTGTTTTCAAAAGCATAAGATGTTGAAAAGAGTTTATGAACATGTCATAAGTTGTTTCATTAGTATTAAACCAAGGCCCTGCTTGGATAAACAACTTAATTAAATGTTTAGCTTATCACATGAGTGTTAATACATAAGATATTTCTATAACAAAAAATTAAATAAAGTCAAATTGTTTTCGTATAAGCTACTAGTTGTTTTCGTATGCTATCATGTAGACTTTATGGAAATAAGCTGAAAATAGCTGGACATGTCGCAAGTTGTTTTCACAAGTTCTTCTACAAAGTCTCGCAAGTGTTTACGTCAGTAGATAAGTTCAAATAAATTAATCTAAACAATGACAAAGTCAAAGACAAAGAGAATTGCTTGTCTCAATAAATAAACTCAAATAAATTATTTTTATAAACCAATCTAAACTCAGATTTAAGTTAAAAAGATGGATTAGTGAGTCATACAAGGTATGTGAGGAAATTTTCGAGGAAAAAACATAGCGTGAAGAACACCCTTCTGAATCTTCCAATCAAGTGGATTAATGCTAATTGCTTCCAACTTGATTAAAACTTCATTGGTCTTTGGAGTTGGAACAGGAACTTCAACATGCTGCTTAAACAAATAATTGAATTGAAACTTATTCAAATGTAAAAGAAATTAGCAATGTGGGACTACAAACAATTTAAATTTACATCTATCTTGTTAAATGAGCCAGCCCAGGAACTTGGGCAATGTAAGACTAGAAACAAACTACAAACAACTTCTAAACCAACTTCAACACCCACCATCACGTTTAGCATGGGCCTGAGTCTAATTCCCACATTGCAATCTTTAATCCTGCCCTGATACCGATAAATGAGTTTAGATCTTATCCCCAAAGGGATGAGGGTATTCAAACATATTTATACAGTCAACAGCCGAGGAACCTGAGCGATGTGAGATTAGAAACAAACTACAAACAACTTCAATTTATCTCATATGAGATTTGATTTTTGACTAGTTTAAGGTTATAAAGTCAAACTCTTACTACTGAGCAAACAAATTGGTTAATTTCAAGAAAGAACAATAAAAGAACAGTTTCATCACCTTCAATCCAGATGCACCTCCGCCATAGGAATTGTACTGAACAGCATGCATAAGTTTAGCAGACATATCTATCTCCGGACTTAGTGTTGTTCATTTGTCTTTAGTTTATATAAACTATAGTATGATATTTTGGAAAATATAGTATGTTATTGTTGACCAGGGACTGTTACTCATTCGAATTCAGATACTTGTTCATTACGTAAACTAGCATTAAGACCTTTTCTCTGTAAACAATAAAATAATTCAAATTACAAAATTTTATGGATTTTTTTATTTTGTATACTTTTTCAATAATAAAAAAGGACAAAACTTATATACAGTGCCATACCTACTGTTGGTCCTGCTCTCCACTCACTACAGGACACGTGTATTATTTTCAACGGATGACTCCAACTAATAGCATCCTCTTTCTACGAGATCAACACGCCACCACCACTGTCCATGAAAATTTTCCCTTCCGACTGTTTTTAATGTCAAAAAACTTCATACTAGAGCATCCTAAGCATTTAGTTTTCAGTGGACTTTGATTTTGATTTTATTTAAGTATCTACTTCTTTAGATGAAAGAACTCTTTGATTTGACCTTCACTTTTTTTTCTTGCCTTTTTACTTGGAGTAATTTAAGTATTCATAGCTTTTGTTGCCTCAGAAAGAGAAAATTGGAGAGAAGACGTTCGTGGTAGCTGATTGAAAAGGATATCCAACATCAATCTTCACTTAAACATCTCACCGAAAATCAAAGTTAAAAAATTGATCTTGAATACTAAATCAAAGGTGTGGTTGTGGTACGTCTTCTTAGACTGCGCGATGAGAGCGGTGGTTTTGGCCCCATTGAAGAAGAGGACGATACTAGAAAATACAGAAAACTTGACGGCGTTATTAGTTAACACGTGACGTTTAAAAAACTGTACACGTGTTATATTTTAACTGGGAACATGACCAACAATATTTAACTGTGACGTTTAAAAAACTATACACGTATAAAAAAAATACCTACTCACTCCTATCACTATTACAAGCAAATATTTAATTTGTAGATTCATTGAATAATTAATGTATTTGGTTTGTGATATAGAACATATACATTAATTATTCAATGAATTTGACAAAAAATATTTGCTTATAACAGTTACAAAAGGAAGTATATAAAAAGAAAATTAATAAAAAAATACCTAAATTGGTTTTAGGTGAAAAAAAATTGATAACCGGTCAAAAATAGTTAAATTGGTTTGATTTGGTTCCATTTTTGCAATCATCACTCACAAAATTCAAACCAAACAGACGAAGAAAGAGTCGATTTAGATTGATTTTTTTTAAAAAGATTAGTTTTTATGCATTTCGTGGTGTGTTTTTTCTTTTACACATGTATCCAATTAAATCACACTATACATCTGTTTCGTTCAGCTTCTACACCATCAAAAACAGTTTTAGTAAACTTAAAAGTGAAAACTAACAATTCCAACATATTTGGTTCAACTTCTCAAAATCAATTCTCATCTCGAAAAACAGTTTTAGTTAAAGCTACAATACCTAATTTTGAGTTAACTAAAGTCAATTATGCATTAAATTTTGTATTTTGGTTATTACAACTCATTATTTTCCTTTACCACCTTTCATCAATTCTCATTTCTTTTTGCTGCATACCCAACCATCCATTATTTGTTCTCCATAAACTCAACCACTTTCCTTCCAAATTTTTGTTTTGTATTAGTTTGATGAACCAAACTTGATCAGAAAATTTGACGAACCAAATTAGCCCCATAAAATATTTATGGTCATTATTTACCTAACTATGGGTTTTCCTTTACCGTGTTTCTGTTCAGATTTACTGTATTTCTTCTTTTACGTTATATTTTATCAATTTTGGCAACTAACTTTAGTATTATTTAACTTAAATATTATTTATCAAAAAATATAAAATAAATAAACAAATTTTGTCAAAAAAATTTGGTTTAATGATTGTATTTATTATTTTTAAAATTAAATATAAAAAATTTATTTATTTAAATTAAATAATATATCTACATATATTATTGATCTACTACATATACATCCAACTCTGTTAATTTATTTGTTTTTAAATATTTTCATTTTAGTAATTCTACATTTAAAATAAAATTTCGATCAAAACTATCCAAACAACATTCATTTTGTTTAATCAATTATGCATTATTGAATACAAACATAAATCAATTCCGTTTAACTGCATTCTGACAAAATCAATTCTATCAAAATCAATTATGTCCACCGTAGAACCAAAAATACACTATAATGTCAATTTTATAAGTTAAGAAAGGATGTTTAATAACATGTAAATTCAACCAGTGAAGCTATTATCTCGCATGGCGAGTAAGGGCGGTCTAAAAAAGTCCTACTTGGCTGACGTGACAAAATTTCATTGGAGGACAAACAGTTGTTTGCTTAGTGATGGGTGAATCCCATAACCTATAAATAGAGGCTTGGTACCTCACATCAAAATCATTCATTCAATATTCAAGATAAAGAAAGCAAGCTTAGGAGAGAGTTAAAGGTAGAAGCGAGGCGAGAACATCAAAGGCTTATATATCAAGTCGGCAGATGCAATATCTTAAAATCCTCCCCAATATCTTGTAAGTTATACATTATGTGTAACTAATTTATCTTTATGACTATAAATTAATCAGATTTCGTTATATCGGTATCTTTATTACTGTTTTTAATGCTTATCCAACATGCAATTGGAGATTGATATTTCAACTTGGGGCCTTCTAGACATAGAAATCCATCGTAAGGGACTTGGGTAAGGGAACTTGTAGATACTAGTTGCGAGAGATCGAATTAGGTTTATGGTAGCTCTGAAAACACAATGTACATTCAGAAGTCTTACTAGTGCAAGTATACATTGTCTCAAGTAATAGTATAAAAGATCAAACCCACCTGGACTAAGGCACTATAGCTAGCTTTCCAACAATAAACTTGTTTATAAGAAAGTAAAATAAATCATTTGGTGTCACAACAATAAAAATAAATATTAAAGATAATAACAATTTAGGAAAGCAAATAAAAAATACTCAGAAGTTCTCAAGAATAAAAGTGTGGTTTAAATAATGATTTAGTTATGACATGGCTTTGCAAAGATTTAGATAGATATATCTTTCTATAGCTTCTTGGATATATGATGGTTTTAGGTGTCTTTCAACTCAGCCATCATGTTAAGCATGAGACAACACACTGTTTGAGGCACGGTACGTAACATGCAACATTGTGACATATGACAAGTATCCAAGATAGATCTTTGCTCCCAATGCTCAAAGAATTATGTTCATATCAAGCAGTCATTTTTGTTCCCATATCATTTCGGTACTTAGGGACGTAACTCATATTAAACAAACAGTTCCATTTCCATCTCCTTTCAGTCTCAGAAAATTCAACAATAAAAATAAAAGTGATGAAGTTTTACTTTCAAAGATTAACGTTAAAATAGTTTGTTTAAGAGAAGCTTGAAGGTACAAATCTCAAAAACAAAGGGGGTTTAGCTCATGATGAGCTTAACCCCAAAAACAAAAAATAAAAAAGAAATAGATGAAGACATGAAAAACTGAATTAATATATAAACAAAAGTTATAAAATGATTACACTCAAAAAAGGAAGGAGATGAGCTTAAGCATCACTAAAATAATCCTAACTCTAATCCACTAAAAACTACCACTGATGTTCATCTATGAGAAAGATGAGATGAAGTTTGAACTCTAGTTGAAATTTGAACTCTAGTTTGAACTCTCAATTATATCTAGTGAAATTCGGACCTTTTGTCACTAACATGTGGTTGTCCTTTTACTGTACAAGTTCAACCACTAAAAGGTGTGCCCTTCGGTAGTTTCTCCTATAAGGTGTCATTTTCTTATCCTCTTGATACTCATCATATCATATCATATCATATTCTTTTAATTCCTCGTACTATGATGATTGGCGCCAACTCATTGAACTTAGCCCCTAAGCAATAATAGACGAGGGTCCCAAGAGTTCGTAAATTCGTACAACCACATTGCACGATCCACATCAATACATCTTTAGATATTATCCTAGATTTGCATCTTCATACATCGCCAGACCCCTTTCCAACGTTGTATCTTCTTGTATCTCCACAAAAAATCATCAACATGTTCCACAAAACAATCAAAACGAGCATTACTAGTTCAAAACGTCTAATTAAACATAAAAACTAATCAAACTCTTAATTTCCTAAATAATCACAAATTAGATGCTATAGGCTATGTCAATCACTCTATGTATGCCATTAATTTCTAAATCACTCATCAAAGAAAAGAACCACTCTATATAAAAACGGAGACAATTATTTCGAAATAACTCAACAAAGAAGAGACTCAATATTCTATATCACATTCAATTGTACAAACCAAAGAGAGAATCAAAACATAGGAATTTAAAATCCTTACAGCGTATGATGGATGTATCCCAAATTATTCATTTTTATATAAACACACATAAAAATTGTGTAGACAAATAGAAACTATAGATACAACATCATCAAGCAAACTGTGCCTATGGCTCAACAATGATTTTTCCAGTAGCATGTCCATCAATGCTCTTGGCCCAAGCATCTTCAGCTTTGCTCAAAGGAAACTTTGAGTCAATAACTGTCTTGAGTTTTCCATCCTTCATTAATTGAGCGAGATGTTCCAAGCCCTCGCGCTTGATAGTTGCAACAAACGACACCAACCGCTTCTTGGAAAATGTAAGTTTCTTCAGTGCAAATGTCAACATTGAACTCAGGCCCGGTGTTAAATCTACTACAACCCCTTTTTCACTCAAATTAGGATCAAAGGTTGTCCACGGTATTCCAGTGGTGCAGTTTATCACCACATCATATTTTTTACCAGATGGACTCTTCAGAGATGTTCCCTCTAGAGTCTTGTAGTCAAGAACCTCGTCAGCGCCTAAGCTTTTAACAAAGTCGATGTTGCGTGCACCACAGGTAGCAGTGACATGGTTGTTTCCTAGTTTCACAAGTTGAACAGCATACACACCTACACCCCCTGAAGCAGCAGTTACCAATACGTTCTTGGGTTCGCCAGTCCCATCAAGCTTGACTCCTCCAATTTCGGTGAGTGCATCACGAGCTGTGAGACCGGCTATAGGTAAACCCACAGCTTCAGCAGCCAAGACTTCATATGGTCTGGCAGCTGTTAAGATCTCAGTAGCCACCGCAAACTCAGCTAGTCCACCTCCATACTGTCGTTCAGCATAACAGGAAATGGACATTGGATAATAATCATTGTAATTAATATTCTGGATTATGAATTGAAAATAGTTGGATTAGAGATAGGTACTAGGTTGTTGAGTTTAGCAATAACTTTGTCACCAACTTTAAAATCCTTGACTTGTGGTCCAATCTCTACTACCTCTCCAGCTACATCAGTGCCTGAATCAAAATCTCGAGCAAAATGAGTGTTGATGATATCATAAAAGTAACTAGAAAATGAGTCCAATTGTATAAACAGTTTAGTTATGTACTTGTAGAAAAAATGTCTATCATATAAGCCCTTATATATAAGCTAATTCTACCATCAAAGAAAAAACAGTCAAATTATTTTCATATAAAAGTTATTGCAAACAATTTATGAACAAGTCATAAGTTGCGTATTTAGCATCACACAAAGGCCATATTTTTTTTATTAAAAAAAGTCCTTGTTTTGGTAAATAACTTAATTAAGCGTTATCGTATAAACGGTTATCATATATCCTATAAGTGGTTATGCAAGAGCTGTTCTGTAACAAAAGATAAAATAAAGTCAAATTTTTCTCATATAAGCTACAAGTTCTTTTCATAAGCTTTTCTCGAAAAAAAATAAAAAATTCATAAGCTATTATGGAGAGCTTATGAGAATAAGCTGAAAACATCTTAAGGACATGCCATAAATTGATTTAATATATTCTCCCGAAAAGTGTCACAACTGTTTGTGTTGGTAGATAAGCTCAAATAAATCAATGTTACAAACACTGAGATTGAGAAGTTCTTATGCTATTACATAAATTCAAATAAATTGTTTAGAAGCCAATACAAAAGCAGATTTAGTGAGTCTTACAAGGTGTGTGGGGAAACTTTCGAGGCAAAAATATAGCACGAAGAACACCAGTCCGAATCTTCCAATCAGCTGGGTTAATTCCAATTGCTTCCAATTTGATTAAAACTTCATTGGTCTTTGGAGTTGGAACAGGAATTTCAACATGCTGCTTAAAACCAAAAATTGTATCAAGAGTCAGTTATCCAAATATAAAAGGAATTATGTTAATTTTTAACAAAAGAAAATGAGGAAATGAAAATGACTATTAATAATACTAACACTAATGACCAATTTACAACTATCTTAGCTGAGATTTAAACCGTTTTTTTTGTAGTTATAAAGTCAAACTCTTATCACTCAGCTGACAAATTGGTTAGTTTCAAGAAAGAACGATAAAAGAACAGTTTCATGACCTTCAATCCAGATGCACCTCCGCCATAGGAATTGTACTGAACAGATTGCATAAGTTTCACAGACATATCTAGTTTTCTGTTAACAAACTATTACAGTATTACTCATCCGAATTCAGATGATACTTGTTCATTACGTAAACTAGCTTGAAGACCTTTTCTCAATAATAAAAATAACTCAAATTGCAAAGTCTAGATTTTTTTTACTTTTGTATACCTTTCAATAATAAAAAAATACCTAACTTCTCCAATTAACTGTACAACTAATCAATTTTGATATTTTTAAGAAAAAGAATTATCGGACCAATTCAAATTAGTCTTTTTTCCGTCGTAGAACCAATTGGATACATAAAGTAGGTTCTCTCCTCTCAAATAAATTTTCTCTATACACAGTAGCTTTTGAACCCGAACCTTATGAAATCATATCATGTGTTTATCCAAGACATAAGTATTTATTACTAATTTACTCATCAAAGAAGAAAACCACTTTATAACACTAGAATAATACCCAAAAAATTTAAAAGCACACGCTGCACGGGGTCCGGATGGTATGCCAGCAATCTTTTTCCAACAATTTTGGAGCATTGTAGGCAGAGACGTCACTTCCTTTGCTCTGGATGTACTAAATGATGGAGCGAATCCAGGTAGCATTAATCATACATTTATTTGTCTCATACCAAAGAAAAAGAAACCAAAAGTGGCGATTGATTTTCGACCTATATCTCTTAGCAATGTAATATACAAAATTATTTCAAAAACTATTGCAAATAGGTTGAAAATCATCCTCCCTAACATTATTGGAAAATTTCAAAGTGCTTTTGTTCCGGGGTGTTTAACTACTGACAATGAGTTAGTGGCTTTCGAATCGTTCCATTGGATGAGAAAAAAAAAGAGTGGCAAAAAAGGGCGTGTAGGCATCAAACTAGATATGACAAAAGCATATGACCGGATAGAATGGGAATTCCTTATTGCAGTGTTCAACTCAATGAGTTTCCCTAAAAAATGGCAATCTCTTGCGTTGAATTGTGTTTCTTCAGTGTCTTTTTCTATGTTGCTTAATGGGAGCCCTTGTCAAACTTTTATTCCGCAGAGAGGGCATTGTCAGGGGGATCCGCTATCGCCTTACCTGTTTATGATATGTGCAGAGGTGTTTTCAGGTCTTTTGATTAAAGCACAAGAAGAAAAAGTCTTCCAAGGTTGGATGCAAATTAAGGCGGTGGAATGTCACACGAAATACTTGGGCCTCCCTGCTTATCTCGCCGCTCCAAGCAACAAGTATTTGACTTCGTCCAGGTAAGAGTCTGGAAGAAACTAAAAGGTTGGAAAGAAAACTTTCTATCCTTTGCAGCCAAAGAGGTGCTTATCAAATCAGTTATCGAAGCAATCGCCACTTATGTTATGAGCTGCTTCAAATTGCCGGATGAACTGTGTGATCATGTTGAAGGAATGATTAGCAAATTTTGGTGGGGTAGTAAGTAAGGTGAAAGAAAGATCTCTTCATTATCTTGGAGTGTGTTGTGTAATGACAAAAAGGATGGCAAATTTTGCATCATGAAGAGAGCTTGTTAGCCACTTCTTAAAAAGCCGCTATTTAATTTCTTTCAAGCCGGAATAGGCTTTAATCCGGATTTCACTTGGAGAAGCATTGTCCAAGTTAGACTGGAAGTTATTGATAAAGCCGGTTTGTGGAGGGTAGGCAATGGCCAAAATGTGAGAATTTGGGAGGATGGTTGGTTACCTCACCAATATGGTCGCAAATTATGGTCCCCAAAACCTTCAGGTTCTAATATTCATTTGGTGCCTGAGCTAATTCATGAGGACTATGGTGGATGGAATGCACATTTGGTGAATGAATTTTTACTTCCGTTTGAAGCACAACAAATACTGCAAATTCCAGTTTTTCCATCGCAACAACAAGACTTTCATTTGGGCGGTGAAACAAAATGGCGAGTTTACGGTTAAATCTGCATACAAATTTCTTAAAGAAAGGAGAGAAAGATTGAACTCAAATTATTCTCATTCCTCTCTTCAAAACGGTGTGTGGAACAAGCTGTGGAGAGTCAAAATGGTACCTCGGCACACTCATTTAATTTGGCGCATTTTGCATAACAGGCTGCCGGTGAGGTCTGTGTTGTTTAATAGAGGAGTTCAATGTTCTCCCCTCTGCTGTTTATGCGACCAGCAGCAAGAAAGTATTAACCATTTATTTATGGAATGTGGCTGGTCTAAAGCAGTTTGGTTTGCATCGCCACTCGGTTTAATCTTTGATATAAATGGAGGCGAGCAGATATTATCTAGTACTTGGCTTGAACTTGTTGTGGCTTATGAGGATAATTGTACCATTCAATTGGTATTTGCAATCTGTTAGGAGTTGTGGACTCTGTGGAATAAAAGGTGTTTTGATGGCATTACATTACCAAGTCCTGAAATGGTGAGTCAAAGAGCATGTGCTGCAGTTTCAAGCTTCAATGACGCTTCTAATTTTCTGCAAAATCAAAGTTATCTTCCTATTCCAATGCCACATTCTGCTGTTCGATGGTTGCCTCCCTGTCCCGGCCATTATAAGTTGAATGTCGATGCTGCAGGCCCGGATGAAAGTGGCAGCTGGGGGCTCGCGGCTGTTGTCCAAGATTCCAATGGCGTAGTGATGACAGCAGCATGTTGGTATCACCTTTCTCTACCTAATTCTGATGCGGCAGAAGGTCTCACCATGCTGTTGGGGGTTAAGTTTTGCTAAAGACTTGTTCCGTAACGTTGAAGCAAACTTAGACTCAACAAATGTGATTGAAGCCCTAAATAATAGGCACACCACACAATACACCTATTTGGGTACCATAGCAATGGAGTGTACTCAGTTATGTTCTAGTTTTAACAATATTAATTTTTCTCATGTTAGAAGACAAGCTAATCAAGCTGCTCAATATTTAGCTAAGTTTGCAATCTCTATTACTTCTCATCTTGTATTGATGCCATAGTGGCTCTTGACATAATGCCACTTTTTGATTAATGAAAGATCAGGTTACTGTTAAAAAAAGAAGAGAACCATTCTACATCACTTATAGCCACTATAATGTATCTCAAGTTATTCATTTCTATTTCTATATAAAATACGATCATTGTGTAGAGAAGTTGGAACTATAAATAGAATATCACCAAGCAAACTGTGTTGTACCTACTGCTCCACAAAGATTTTTCCAGTAGCATGGCCATCAATGCTCTTAGCCCAAGCATCTTCAGCTTTGTTCAGAGGAAACTTGGAGTCAATAATTGTTCCTTTTTGTTGGAGTCTAAAGGTTCAAGCCTGGAAGCAGTTTGGTTGCTTGTCCTGCATTTTATGCATTTTGGTTTATGCTTGTTATATGTTTGGTCTGGCAAATTGGCATGACCATCAATCTGAGTACTATATGCTGATGGCTCATTGATATGTTTGAAGCTTATGGATTGAAGAAACTTTAGTTTCTCTTATGATTATGTATCACTGTCCAAGTATTGTTCAAGTCAAATGTTCAATGACTTGATTCTTCTAATTTTCTGCCACGAGTTTTTCTGTTTGTGGACTATGGTTCTCCACACCAAAACCTCCGTTTGCTTGGTGTATATGGGCAGAAGACATTTGCAAGTTTATGCTCAAATGATTTTTTGTTTAACTGGTATTTGATGAGGCTTATGAAACACAATACAGTTTGTTGGTGTTTTGTTTCTTTTGTTGTTGATTAGCCTATGATGGTTTTACTTCTTTGTCTTGTGCTTCTGTTCATGATGGTTAAGCCATGTTGATAGGCTTCCGTCATGAATGGTTAAGCGTTGTTGTGCTTCTGTCTAAGGATGGTTAAGCGTCGTTTTTTTGTACTTCTGTGTTGAGTCATTAGAACTCTTGATAGTTAAGCGTTGTGCCTTTTATGGCTTTGTGGTTGCTTGCTTCTATCAGATGCTGGTTAAGCGTTGTTCTGTTGCTTCTTCCTCCAAGCGGTTAAACCTTGTCTTGTTGCTATGCTCTTGGCCGATGTACTTCTGGCATCTCTACTTGTATTTTCATTTGTTTGATGTACTATTGTATTGTTCATCCCAAGTTGGAAGTGTTGTAAACACCTTCCGACTTGCGGGAACTATTAGAGATATAGTTTACTTACAAGTAGTATTAGTCCTACAGTAGTATATATAGTTGTAACCACCTCATTAGTGGGATAATTCACTCATTTGTAATATCACTCTTTGTAATATCACTCTTTACTATCAATACAATAGTTTCATAGCTTTTCTCTCCTTCATCCATGGATGCTATGTTTCATAACATTAATGTCTTAATTGCTTGTCACAATTATTGCAACGTGTTTGGTGACTTAATTTGTTTTGTGAGTTAGGATACAACTTAACATTCAAGTTAATAACATAAAACTACTAAATACGTAAAAATAATATGACAAAATCAAAGTAGTGATAATACCATGTCTTTAGATCTATAACGTTTAAGACTTAATCATTTGATTGAATTTGTGGTTGATTTATTTTGATATTTAAGCCTGAATCAAACAAAAACACTACACCATGATGGGATGTCAAGCAATGTTCCACTAAGACATGAATAAAACAACGTTGCAAAGTTTTGACAAAATCACGAAAGAAAAACCTAGATTTATGTCAAAACTACTTATTTAGATTAAAATAAAAAAAAATAAAGATAAAAATGGATAATTCCAAATAAAAAATAACCTAAATCATGTCTCAATGAAAAAAATGAAAAGGAAAATCTAGAGAGAAGAAACTATTATTTTCTGCTTTTGTTATGAAATTTGTTTCAAATGTTATGAATTAGTACTCGAATTTATGTTGTATTTATTTGATTTGATTCAAATTAGAAACAGCACCAAAAATTAAATTCATTTAATTACTTTCGATTACATTTTAATTTTATCTAATTATTGGTTTAGTTTGATGACTATCGTGTATAAAATAGGTGGGGTAGAAAATTGAAATGGTTGATGTACAATGAAAATGACAAGAAATCCAATGATTGGTGCACGACGAAAACCATGTTTCAAAAAGACAAATTGTTCTAATTCCTTTTCTACTGCATTGATTTGTAATTGACTGCGACCTTTTTTTGTCTTAGATGATGTGGTAATTCACTGAAATTAAAACTCACACACAACTGTGAAGTCTCAGGTTTGAGGCCGGGTCACGACGTCCGGCTTTACAATTTCGGCATTTGTCAGTTGAGTTAGGACTTCTGGAATTGACTACGACCCTTTTTGAAGAATATAATACATATTATCGGCATATAAAAGACCAATAATGCTTCAATTATTTTCTTTTTCATAGTAATTGATCGGGGTGTACATGGGTTGGGTCAACCCATAAAATTCGGTTGAACCCATCCAAAAAAGTGGGTTGGGTTGGGTAATTGAGTGATTATGATTTTAAAAAATAAAAAACTCATAAAAAATAACGGATTTCGGATAAAACCATACTCAAACTCAATAAACACACTTACCCAATAATGCCAACATTTTTATTTTTATTTTAATTGGGAAGAAGGAGAATACAAAAAATTTTGATCATAAATCAAGTCTAATTTTCAAAATTGACAAAAGAAATTCTCTATATTGAAAATCAAAACATGCTACAGTTACAAATTCGGATGTTGCACTTTTTGGTTATTTTGGTGCTAGTGCGATTTTATGTCATCCAACTTTATTTTGTTGTAAATATTTTATGATGAAATTCATTATTTTATATTAGCATTTTTTTTTAACGCACAAATATATTGAAAATAGGTTATACAATTTTTTTAGAAAATGAAAAAGTTGATTATTTTTTATGAAAAAAAATATAAGGACTCCTTGTTTAGTCATTTAATATTAACAAAAAAATAAGAAAAATAATTTTGGTAATCCATTACCCAACCCAATCCAAACCGGAAATTAGTGGGTTTATCGAAACCAACTCAATAATGTAACAGGTGGTCACCCAAACCAGAGTACCTTATATGATTCGGGTCTTGAGTTTAGCCAAACCCAATCCAAATCGACTCATGTACACTCCTAGTAATTGATGCTTCAGTTTTGTTTCAAGGCTTGTATTTATACAAAAGTCATGTGAAAGAGTTAACTTTAATTTTAGTTATCGTAAGGCTCAAATGTGGTCATTCATTTGAAATTTTTATTGAAATGGACATAAAATGATGTGTCACTAGACATATTGTTTAACTTTTTTTAGGAATGATAGTAGAAAGTACTGGGATTATCATAGTAATATAGACGCTCTAGAAAAATTGTGAGGGACTTTGTTAACTTGTCTCCGAATGAAAGCTAGATTGTAACTAGAACTAGAAGAGAGTAAAACTCATACACATTATGTGGGTACTATAAATTAATATATAAATCTTTTTTTCTTCCTTCGAAATAACCTAACGATAAAACTCATACACATTATGTGGTAAGAAGTGGAGAATTACGTATTTGAACATACGACTCTACATATCAAATGTCTTCGCCGTTATCAGCTGAGCGATATTTTTTTTTGAAAGAAAATAAGTGATACTTATCATTTTATGAAAAAATCAAATGAGTGGTACTTATTAGACTATATGACAATGCCTCAACAAATATTAAATTGATCGATTTATTATGGATTGAAAAAGAAAAGTTATATAAGGTAGATTACAATAAATTAATAACTAATTTTGGGTCTTAAAAATCCAAAAAATAAAATAGATTTTTTTTACTAAATTAATAATATTAATTTCAAAAAGACCTCATTTTAGAATTTGACTCAGACTTCAATATTTATTGAGGCAGTCTTTTAGTTAATAAAATTAGTGAATAATGATCCTTCAAGATCGATTCCGTTTGGTTTGGCGGCGGTGAGAATTGATTTTGATATAATTGAGTTTGAGAGAATTGATTTTGGTTAAAAGTGAGTTGATTTATGTTTAGATACACTAATTTAAAAGTGATTCTTATGAGTTGATGATGTTTGGATGGTTTGAATCAAAATTGATTTTGAATGTGTAATGACCAAATTATCATTTTGATTATATTTAAAATTAAATATTATCAAAATGCAACAATGGAGTTTTGGAAACTCCTATGTCTGTGTTGTTCTTATGTTACGAACACAACGACAGTTAACTACCGCTGACATCAACGGCAGTTAACTGATGCCGGTTAGTCCAACGGTAGTTAACTACCGCTGGAGGCATTTGGGTAATTTTTTTGTGTCTTTGTGAAGTTATCAATGTCAGAAAAACAATTTTCCTTTGTTTTTTTCAAGAAAAATTAAATATTTATATGTTGTCAAGTTCTTATTGGATGTGTCCTTGTTCATACACGACACAAAATCTCACTACCTACCCTACAATTAGAGAAGACAACCATTTTATATCACTAGAATACTGAATCAAGATCATCAACAACAACTAAACATTTATTTACCATATAGGATCAGCTACATAATTGACCTGATGAAATCATATCATGGACCTATCCATAACATAAATCATTGATTTCTATATCACTCATCAAAGAAGAGGCAATTTAAATCACATTCAATTGTACAAACCAGCAAGAGAGAATCAAGACATATATGAATTTAAGATCCTTACAGCATATGGTGTATTCCAAATTATTCATTTCTACATGAACACACGTAAAAGTTGTGTAGAAAAATAGAAATTATAAATACAACATCACCAAGCAAACTGAGCCTATGGCTCAACAATGATTTTTCCAGTAGCATGACCATCAATGCTCTTAGCCCAAGCATCTTCAGCTTTGCTCAAAGGAAACTTTGAGTCGATAATTGTCTTGAGTTTTCCATCCTTGACTAGTTGAGCGAGATGTTCCAAGCCCTCACGCTTAACTGCTACAACAAATGGCACCAACCGCTTCTTCGAAAAAGTAAGTTTCTTCAGTGCAAAAGTCAACATTGAACTTGGGCCAGGTGTTAAATCCACGACAACCCCTTTTTCACTCAAATTAGGATCAAAAGTTGACCACGGTATTCCAGTGGTGCAATGTATTACTGCATCATATTTTTTACCAGATGGACTCTTCAGCGATGTTCCCTCTGGAGTTTTGTAGTCAAGCACCTCGTCAGCACCTAAGCTCTTAACGAAGTCAATGTTACGAGCACCACAAGTGGCTGTCACGTGGTTGTTCCCTAGTTTGGCAAGTTGAACAGCAAATGAACCTACACCACCTGAAGCAGCAGTTACCAAAACATTCTTCTGCTCGCCAGTCCCATCAAGCTTAATTCCTCCAACTTCTGTGAGGGCGTCACGAGCTGTGAGACCGGCAATAGGTAAACTCGCAGCTTCAGCAGCTGAGACTTCAGGTGGTCTGGCAGCTGTTAAGCTATCGCTAGCCACGGCAAACTCAGCTAGGCCACCTCCATACTGTCATTCACATAACACAATTAAATATCAAATATAACCAGTGTAAATAATATATATATGAAATAAAAAAAGTTGGATTGGAAATAGGATCAGTCCTAGAGTTGTGGATTGAGAAACCTTCAATGCTACTAGTGCATACGTACCACAAGTTGGGGCAAAGACCATTTAATCAGAGCTGTAATACAGCTATATAATTTCACAGTATAAATCATGTGGCATCTTCATATAATACACTAATATTTCAGATAAACAAATTAATAATACACCTTTATTAAAGAGAAGGTTATCAAAAGATAATTAGAATGGTTGGTTCAAAAGAAATTTTTACCTCCACAGCTCCACTCCATGTTCCTGATGATTTACCAATTGGCCAAAAGTAGTAATCTATCTATAATTGTACTTATATATGAGAAAGTACCCAAATTGGTCGCTTGAATTAGACACTTGCATAAATTAGTTCTTTATTTTATATAAATATTCCATAATAGAACCTGACTTATCAAAAATTGTCAAGTCAGTCCCTCCGTTAATTTCAGTCTAATAAGTGGTGATTTTTTTTTGTGGTGATGTGTCACGTTAAGTGACATTATGACACACAAATTTTAGTACACCTACAAAAAAGTCGGGGACTAAATTGATACAATCTAGAATTTCAAATTTAAAAACTCGCTTATTTTTGGTTACTTCTCTAAAACCTTAAGAAATTTTCATACCTCGATAATTTGCAAAGGGACCCTGGAAGTGTAAAGAATGGGTGGTGGCTTGAAAAGTTTATGCGATTACTCTGCATATTTGTGAATGCCTGAGTCATGTCTGTGTCTTTTAAATCTGAAAGTATAAGCAGAAAGTCTTTAAATTTGAAACACGTGCAAGCTTTAAAATCTGTTTATCCTTTTAGTTTTGTTGATGAGTGGCCCAAAAATTTGTTGGAGAAGCTTGTAATAGAAATGGAAATATTGTTTGGCTAGTTGCAAATTGTTCCAAGATGATTGCATTTAATTGTGTTCTCTCAAATGCGCATAATGGACCCAAAGAACCATCATTTTGGTTTCATATTTCTTTTTTTTGTGCTTTCACTAGTTTCGATTTCTAGTGACAGTTCCATTCTATTAGTATAGACATTGTATGGGTATTACTCAACATGACTACTCCCTCCATTCCTATTTATAAGCAAAAATGAGTTAGAAAGTTGATGTATTTGGTTAAAAATGTGGATCAAATAAATCAACCTTCTTTGACTCATTTTTGCTTATAAATAGGAATGGAGTATATCCATACCATGGTTGGTCTATGATATTTTTGCACTTCTTATTTTCTCTCCCAACCAATGTATTAGGCATTGTTAGTAATAAGAAGTTTAATGTTTATTGACATTCAGTTTTTTTTTTTTTTTTTTTTTTTTTTTTTTTTTTTTTTTTTTTTATTATTATTATTATTATTATTATTATTTTTATTATTATTATTATTATTAAATATTGTGGGCAGTAACCGCTTGTAATTGCTGTAGGTAGCTGAATTATAAATATAGGTTGAAAGGGAAAAGAGAGGGCATTGAGTATTTTGTATATAGTTTGGTTCGGGAGAGACTAGGCTCTCTAATCCCTCGAGATTTGTTAGTTTTATGCAGTTACTTTCCTGTGGCAGCAGTTTGTTAATGTAACCATTTCTGTTGGCATAATTATCATTGGTGTTTATTCATATCTGAACCATTATCTATCATAATGTTGAAAACTCCTAAACACGATGAGCTTAATGGTCTGTTATTCACATCTTAATGGTTTATGACATTTTTACTACTTTAATCCTCTTGCTAAAGGAATTTTAAACTCTATCAAATGGGAAAACCATGGTAAATGGTGAGATCTGTTTAACGGGTATAATAACCATGTTGAGTTTATCTTTTACCCACAAATGAGTTGGTGGAGGACTATAAGCTGTATAACATATTTATTAGTCACATGAATAAGGCCATCATGGTAGTAAACTTTATTCTGGTTTGTAATAAAATTGCATGATTCAGCAGTGAACAAATACCGTAATACTACGATGGTACATTTCTGGTTTGTGCAACAACCAAGCTATAGATTTAGTGATTTAGTTTCTTTACATACCGGTTTCAGAGAAGAAAAGAGGAAGAAGACAACCAGAGATAGATATTGGAGATTTTCATTTGAAAGCCTAGTATTTTATTGATTTAGTCCCTGACATCTGATTACGTGTACTAAGACTTGTGTGCAAGAATATCACTTGACGTGACACATCACCGCTTAACAGACTGAAACAAACATAAGGACTAACTTGATCAATATTTTGATATGTGATGGACTATTTGCAATATCAATAAAATGAGGGAGAAAATTTGACACATTGCAAAATTTTGCACTATTGACACCATGAAAGGGTATGTGTTATTAAACTAGTATAGATATAGAATAGAAAATCATCTCATTCATGAAATTGTGTTGTAATTTACACTTGAATTAACACAAATGATAGGAAGGAATGGAAAACAGTAACCTAAGGAAGTGAAAGAAAGAAATAAGTACTTGATGTGTGAGTTTAGCAATAACTTTGTCGCCAGCTTTAAAATCCTTGACTTGTGGTCCAATCTCTACCACCTCTCCTGCTACATCAGTGCCTGAATCAAAGTCCCAAGATCAAATGAGTCTGTTTGTATTAACAGTTCAATTAGAGACTTATATTATACATGTTTATCATATAAGCACTTATACTATATATAAGCAATTTCTACAAACAAAGAAAAGAACATATAGGAGAATTATTTTCATATAGGCTATAAGTTGTTTTCATAAACTATAGTTCAAAGTTGTTTTCATAAACTCTACTTCAAAACTGTTTTCATAAACTAAAATCCATTCTTAGACATGTCATAAGCTATTCCTTTAGGGTATGTTTGGATATAGTGTTTATGAGGGGAATTGAGGGGAGGGCTTATTGTTCTTTTTCAAATTACAAACACCATAAAATATTTTTTAAACGAATTAAGTCTGATTGAAGTATTATATGATCATAAATCATATTGTAATTTCAATTTTTTAAAAAATATCAGTTATATTTCAAAATATAGACTTAACCGTCCAAAACCCCCTCCCAAACAGAACCTTAGTATCACATAAACACTTAAACTATTATTTAGACCTGTTTTCATAAACTGAAAATAACTTAGAGATAGGGGCATTGGCCGATCAGTTTGGTTTTGAAAAATGAACCTGATTCAGTTCATGTGGTATTTCACGAAATAAAGTGCATAAACATGTTAGAAGTCCCACATTGAGTAGATAAAAGTGTTTGACGTGACATTTAAGCCATGAAGTTCTCACACCTAATAGACTAATTTTCTGGGTTGAGCTCTAACAAAACATCCAATAATATTCGGTTTGGAAGTTGTTTCTTTAGTATGACGCAAACAACTTCGACAAGTGATTATGCTCATCAGTAAAAGTAAATAAAATTTTACAAGTAAATATTTACGAAGCATAAGTAAAATAGAAGGTGTATGAGTGAGTGATACAAGGTATGTGAGGAAACTTTCGAGGCAAAAAGATAGCCCTTAGAGCACCACTCTGAATCTTCCAATCAACTGGGTTAATGCTAGTTGCTTCCAATTTGAGTAAAACTTCATTAGTCTTTGGAGTTGGTACAGGAACTTCAACATGCTGTTTTAAAACCAATAATTGAATTGAATCAGATTCAGTAATCCAAAATATGAGAAATTGGTCATGAATCAATATTACCTTCAATCCAGAGACACCACCGCCATAGGAACTGTACTGAAGAGCTTGCATAAGTTTCGCAGCCATATCTAACTTTCTCCCAAATCTTCGGATTTTTCTTTGTTTTGTTGACTACTTGTCTTAAACTACTCACTTCGTCGTTATTGTAATATCTTTTTAAATTGTTTCAATAATTAATGCATTTCATACGTAATATCGACCGGATACATTATCAATTATTAAATGAATCTAAAAAATAAATTGTTTTCCGTTATTAAATGAATCTAAATATTAAAGTTACATTAAATCAACACCAATAAACTTCAACTTCTCTCTAAACTTTCTTTCTCCTTCGTTAATCGAGGAGGGGTGGTTTTAGGTCATTTTTTGACCTAAAATCACCCTTCTACATCTTTTTCCCCTTTTCTTTCAATCTAAATAAGTGGTTTTCACATCTATCAAGTTTTTCCTTTTGTGTTTTTTGTGATTTCGTCGTCTAAGTGCAGCGTTGTATTGTTCGTCGTCTTGTGCGGCGTTTGATTTCGCGTCTTGTTGCGGTGTTTGTTCAGTTCCTATTGAAAGATATACATCGGTCAATTACAAATTCAACCAATGATTTGGACGTCAATGTTGCAGATCCGGAAGCATGTGTATTTCAGTGACTTAGGTTTTATAATATTATTTGTAGGCATTTTGCCGTTGTATGCTATTAACTTGGGTGCTATGAGTTTGTTCGTAGATTCACCCTTTACGTTTTTAGCGATGTTTGTATTTGATGTACTCTATCGATTTGAATGAATGAATATCGTTTTGTTTTTGTCAAAAAAAAAAAGAATTTAAAAAGTGAATTGTTTCTTGCCTTAAAAAATATAATATATTGTTGCCGGTTTTTTGACCGATTTTTAGAAGAAAAAAAAACTTTGAATACAAAAATAAAATTATATCTTGTCCGATCGGAAAACTCATTAAAGAAAATCTGATTTATTTAAAGAAAATCTCATTAGTTATGTTTTTGGAGTAAGAATTTTCTAAAATATCTAATGATATCCAAAAATATTATCCCTTAACAAAATTGAAACGAACTAAGATAAAATAAAAAAATGATGTTACTCAGAATGACTTTTATATTTCAGAATAAGAATTTTTACTTAGAATGATACAATAACAATACGCCGGAATAACATAATGTGTATCTAAATGAATTGGAATTTTTATGTTCTAATTTTGAAAAGAAATTAAAATGATGGACAAAATCACCCACTCTTTTGACCTTTGTATTTCTATGATAGACCAAAATGACACTAACTTAAATTAAGTAAAGTAAAATATTTCTACTCATAATAGTTTTACACTTGATCATTTACGAATCACCACGATCTTAAATCTTCTCCACTATGTAATAACTCCAATTCCTCCAATTTTCAAGCTCCTTGAATTTGGATGAATAGCAAGGTCTTTGGATCAAGTGAACATTCAATCTTCTTGCACGAGAAATCTTATTTGTTATAACCTCACTTCTACCCCCTTCAACCTTGATTGTTTGAGAAACAACCTCCACAATTTCATTTGGAGGTAAAAAGTACTTCCTTTTACTTTAGATCCTTGATGCTCCATCAAGACCCTTGAATGAAACTAAACTTACAACTATCATATACCACCTTAACAAGCCAGTTCTCAAATCACATAAGTGTTCTTAGAAAAAGTGTTTAATAAGAAGTTTGTAGAAAAAGAGAGAAAGACTTTAGAGTGTTTTTGCCATTTGATTCAATGAATGATAGAAAGAGATGAGGCAACTATATATAGGTGAACAAGTTGGGCAAAAAATTTATTGAAAAATTGCATTTAATTCGCATCAGAGAAAGTATGAATCGAATCATTAGTGTAATTTATGTAATCTGAGATGTTATGAAGATTGAGTCGATTGATATGAACACTTATTCAAATCTGAGATTTCCAAATGAAGATTGATTTGATTCAGCAAGAATTTGATTCAAATCAATCACCTTATAGAATAACTCAAGGGGATGAATGATTCGAATCATTTCTCCCTTTTATAAAATTTGCAAGACATATTTGATTCGAATCAAGCTTTCAGAAAACCAAAAAAACATACCCAACTTATTACCAACTCCTTAACAACAGAGATTTAAAACAAGGAGTGACACAAAAGATTAAGAGATTTAAATCAACAGGGTGCTTTACAAACTAGACATAGACAAGAAGACAAAAATATAACCATGCATCAAAATTAAACATCATCAAAACCAATTTAGGTGATCCAAGGAGAAACTACAATTAGCATTTCAAGAAATGACATTGTTGACTCCACCTCCTAAAAGAGGTAAGAACCAAGGGTGTCAAAAAAAGAGTGAGATCTATACCAAATGAGGCTTCGACTAGTCGAATTCCATCTTTGTGGGAGCATGTTGATTCCCAATTTCCCGATTGTCAAACGTCACAAACAAAGCCATCATTTCCTAAAAGAAAAGGTGCTCGTATTGGCAAACCACCACCTTCTCTGGGTCTAAGGCCTACTTCGGTCCCAAATCCAAATTTACCCTATATTGATCATATGCCTTTGCTCATGAAACCATGTATTGAAAAATTATGGATGTTAAAGGTGATGATAATTGTAGTTTTTGGGTTGTAGCTCAACATGGGTATGCATGAAGAAAGTCATCACATGATTCGGAAAGCACTTATTCATGAGTTGAAAATTCATAAGAGTGACTATTTGGAAATATTTAGATCTAAGGATTATTTTATATATATATATCATGAATGATTTGTACCATCTCCAAAATAGTAGTGGAATTGCATTCGAAGATAAGTGGTTGACATTACTGAACATGGATCACGTTGTTGTTGTTACAATAAAGTTGTAGTTGAGTTGAAAAATCACAAAATCGGTATATCTGAGACCTTTTTCGCAATCAGAGGTAGTCCACTACTTAACCCAAATACCCATATCATGTGCCTTGACTAAATCTCCAAACATTTTGTTCATGTTTTTTCTTTCTGAAATATGATTGTCCAAATACCATTATCATCCACAAAGTGGAAGCTATACAAGAATGATGAGGCCGAGGCATGAAATTTGAATTTTTGGATAGACAATATTTGGTACGAGACTCCATGGACAATGAGAAAGGAGAGAAATCACCAAAAAAGAATCAAATCAACTCGATCCTATTTTGTATGATATTGATGATGAAGAAGGTCAAGAGTTTGAAGTTATAAAAGAGGATGAAGAAACAATTTCACTAGATACGCCTTAACACCTTCTATGTTAGTGTTCATATATTTTTTTGGTGGATAATGCACCAACATATTTTTTGTGGTCAATAATGTACCGACATTCTTGTGGCCAATATATCCCTAACATTACATAAATTTTTCTTTTTTATGTTTTATTTGGTGTACAAAGCACCAACAATTTATGCAGACAAAATTGCACTGCATTTTAGATAAATATATATCTCTGGTTAATACACAATCATTTTATCGTATCTTTCATTTCATTTTATTATGATATGAGATCTTGTATCTACTTTTGTCAAGTGAGTCATGTCTCAGGATGTGATAGTTGAAGCTAATGTCTGATACGAAGCTTTAAAGAGGACGATTAAGGTTTTTTTAACCCCCACCAAAAAGTGGGATGAACTGAAGACACAACTTAACAAATAATTTGTCCATCTTGGTGAAAATCAATCTGCCTCTCATGTAGGGGTGTACATGGGTTGGGTCAACCCAAAAAACCCAGTCAAACCACCAAAAAAACCCAAAAAAATGGGTTGGGCGGGGTAATTGAGTGGGTATGGTTTCTAAAAATGGAAAACCCATAAAAATAAGAGTATTAATTTTTCCACCATATGGTATTCTAGCACGCCTTATTTTTTTCCAAAAATACCCTCGAACTAATCCGGATTATATAATCCGAACACTTCCAGATTATATAATCCGAACTGGTTCAGTAAACAGTACTGAAACAAAACAACCCAAATTTGCATGTCATTATGGTTTTTTTTATCATTGTTTTTTAATAAATTGTATATATGTATGTATAAAAGACAATTAACTTAAATATTATATCAAAAAATGATTATATATATCATTATACCAAAAAAGAGTTGAATTTATATCATTACACATTTCACCTAGTGATATACATTTCAACTAAACTAATGATGTATATCTAATCTATGGCGCCGAAAGATCAATGGGACTATCATCCACTTCAACCTTCACACCATGACCAGGACCAACCCTCTCATCGGGATCAAGATTTTCAATAATGTACAATTCTTCGTCATCTCATATCACCTCTTGACCCGCCGCCCGACTTAGCTCATTATAATCTGCCATCCGGCTGACATATCTATCAAGCCAGTTTTGTGCATCCTCTCGATGGTGTCGTCTCCATAGAGGGCAAGTGGGAGGAATCGGACAATCATCCTTCAAATTCAATGCCATAAAATGGTTGTCATTCACATATGCCAGACACATCAATTGATCGATACATGGCGGTGGCGGTGGACCACATAGAGGGAAATATGTTTCCGATCGCTCTTTCCAAATGGACAACACAACAACCGTTTGGTTGAATTTCTGTGTGATGAGGAAACCCATATCCGGCATGGTCATCCATTTATTCGGTAGTGCCTTCCCAATACCGCCATAGGGTAGAGCGTCGTAGACCTCTTTATACCGCCTACCATCGTTAATCATCCTCCGATAGTGAGTATTTTCTAAACCGACAAGCTCTTTGTAAAGGTGGTACCAGATTAGTTGGTGATCATCAACAGTCAAGTTGCGTAGGACCGCAACTGCTCGGAACCCACAATGGCCATCACCAGGTACATCCTCAACCTCTTCAATAAATTCATGCATCCAAATTGAGATTTGGTCTTTGTGTGGTATGTGGACTTTAATGGGTGTTGGCTTCAGATTTTTTGGAATTGACTTAGGAGGAGTATGAGACATGTTGCTTTTCCGTGCACTCTTTCTACTTGTCCCTGTTGATTTTGTCTGTGAACCCTGTATTTGTTGTTCCTGGGAGTCAACAATTTCCCATAGCGAAGGGGACCGCCTTGTCGATCAAATGCTTTGTTTATCTTTCTTTGGAGCTCCTTTGGTGGTGACCTTATTTGGCGGTGGACACATAGAGGTGGTTTTCGGTAAAACAAACTGTTGGAATTGTTCCTTCATATGCACCTTCATGTTGTTATCGGCGTCCTTGAACCGGGCCTACAATGTGTAAAAAAACTGTCATTTTGGTTGTTGCTGGAAAATAGGCAGAAACATGCATGTTGGTCTGTGCACTGATAGGGTTCGGATTTTATAATCCGGAATGCATATGCACATTCCGGAATATAAAATCTGAAACTTCCCGATACACCTTTTGCATGAGCCTTAAATGCATTGCTTGGGGCGTAAATGCTACCCTTCCGGATTATATAATCCGGAATTCAACAATGTTGTCCAAATTATATAATCCAGATTGCACCAGTATAGATTACATAATCACAAATCCTGGGCAAAACCTAAAGTAACACAGTTTTTTTAAAAAAATACCTGAAGAATATCTCATTATGGCAAATAGAGAGATGTCTGCTCTATAAAGCTTCGGGTCAACCTCAACTCGAACCTCAACCTCTTTGAGTGAGTGTGAATTTTATCCAAACGGAGGGCGGTGCGTTCTTGATCTTCAAAGCAATCATACACACACACGATAATCCGTAACTGATCAAACTCAAAGAACCACATCTTGATTTATCCGTACCAATTTCAAGTGCTTTATTATACTCCACTACGAGATGATGCAAAGCTTCCCTTGAAATGTTTCGCATCAACCTAGACCACAACACCTTTCCTTTGAACATGTGTTCAAGGATGATAATGCTCATCTAAAACGAAGCATGTATTGTGGTATGTTGCAACTCTAGCATGTCATGAACGAATTTCCAGTTTGTACTTAAATCACCCATACTACTACTCAGATACTTTTTCAACCGAGCGTGTGTAGATTCAACTCTGTTTGTTGTAGTATTCCCCATATGAAAGTTTTTGTTAACCCAAAACCTCACAAACTTGTCCTTAACCGGATCCAAAATTGTCTTTTCAACATAATCGAAAAACTAAGGAAATTTTCCGCATACAATTTTGAACTGGTTCTAATTATCAATATATGCTTCCTCCGTTTCTGAATCCACAATATCCAACCATGTAGCCATCACAGTCTTCACTACCTGTCATGCCCCAATTTTTGACCTAAAGATGTCACTGACACAGGCCGTTTAACTGTACATTCATACGCAATTCGACTCGGATTTTCAGTAAAAATTTCGGCAGAGAGGTATTTTAAAATACCTCATTTTTGGTTCCGAGTCAGGCCCTCTTCTCTCGGTTTTCTTTTTTTAGTTTCCGTCTTTTATTTCAATTCTTTTTAAGATCATTTTTTTTTTGTTAATCTTTATTATTAGGGGGTCTTTTATTTTTATTTTTTATTTCATTTTAATGTCCAAATTTTTTGG
>Ga0228710_1000193_pt1 | contig 61405 bp, 26 predicted proteins | sample MedpolnodulmetaG_FD_177995 | JGI IMG/M metagenome (GOLD analysis project Ga0228710, IMG submission 177995) | Root nodule microbial communities from Medicago polymorpha collected in Santa Monica, California, United States - pink nodules | ecosystem: Host-associated > Plants > Roots > Nodule... | reverse complement strand
ATTTGCATGTTTTTTGGTTTTTGAATAATAAGACTAAAAATAAACTATCGGAGCGAGAAAAGTAAAGCGTAGGTATTTTGTAGCGACGTTGGATCACCACAAATACCATTAACCTAGACTATAAAGCGTGAAGATAAGGCATACACACACGCACACACACATGTACCTACGCTATTACATAAAACCTATTATGCATTCTAAGGTCTGCGGAAAATAAATGACAAGAAGGATAAATTACTTACATGAAGGCCTAATTTACATTCTAAGTCCCGTGCAAAACGAAAGAAAGAAATAATTTACATTAAAGCCTAATGTACAAACTAAACCATATTATATATAAAAATAAAAATAAATGATTAAATAAAATATAATGATGGCAGAATAATAATCCTAAATTAATTAAAATGCATGAGAATTAACAAAATGTAATGCTAACGGAAGGAAAATAAAAGAAGATGTGCAAAAGAACATAAGAAAAATAAAATACAGCAGGGGGGGTGCAGGCAGTAGGCAGGGCGTGCAGAATAGCAAAAAAGGATTGGGCTCAAGAGAAACCGAACCGGGTCGGTTCGCTAAAAGGGTTAGGGTCAACTAAACTGGGTCGACCTAGTAGTATAAAAAGGGTGTGGGACAAGTTTTGATTCATTTGTCACTTTTCTTTCTCTCTCTTCTTCCCTATGCTCTCTCCTTTCTCTTATTTTCTCTGTTCTCTCTCCTCAAGAACCTCTTGAGTTTTCTGATGGGAGTGGGGTGGTCGGAGGTGGCGGCGTGGTGGCTGGCCACCGTAGGTGGCGGCGCCGCCGCTGCAAACCCCTCCCTTTTATTATTTTTTTGCCTCTTTCTCTTCTATACCTTCCCTTCTACTCGATTCTAAACCCAAAATCCCCAAATACTAACCCTAAACTTCTAGATCTAAGGAAAACGAAAGGAAAGAAAGGAAAAGGAAACTACCTTTACGAGTTCGGTTTGGTTGTGGTGATGGCTCGGACTTACGAACGTTGTGGTGGGTGCGTCAGCTTCGATCTCTGCTTGTTTTTATGTCACTGCATGTTTGGTTCGGACTTTTGAGTCTGAGATTGTGATGGTTATGGTTTTTTGTTCTGTTAATGGTGCTTGAATGATTTCGTGATACTGTGATTCCTTGCAGGCTTTCTGTATGTTTTTTTCGGTGCCTTTTGTGTTCTGCAGGTACGGGTTTTATAGTGAAGGATTTAGGAAGTAGGGTTTGTTGAGGACAGGCACAAAATCTGTGCTTCTGGATTGGGATGAGAGCAAAACGGGTATGCTGTTCCTGGATTGATGCAGATGAGGCTATGCACTGGATCGGAATGGCCTCAGGCGCGTGACAGGCTGTGTCGTGGATTTGGATGAGGACGAAAATTTTGGATTTGGACGAACAACTTCTGCATTAGACTATTTGGATATGGACAAGATAAAAATTAAATAATAATAAAATAAAAAATGAAGACTAAATAATGATAATAATAAAAAGTGTTGAAAGTTTTAATTCAAAAAAAGAAAAGTAAAGACTTTTATATACAAATTAGAGTTAATTAAAACTTAAATAAAAGATGGAAATTAAAATACGATAAAAAGCAAAAAAAAAATAAAAAATACAGAGAGAAGAGGGCCCGACTCGGAATCAAACATGAGGTATTTTAAAATACCTCTCTGCCGAAATTTCGTCGAAAGCGTCGAAAGCGTCAGTGATCGATCAGTTAAACTGCGTATGAACGTAGGGCCCAACGATATGTGTCAGCGACAGCTTGGGTCAAAAATTGGGGTATGACAAAGCTATACTCACGAAATATTGAAAACATAGTTCTCACATCGCAATGGCTCTGAAATTTCATCGAGGTGCACCAAACTCATCCATCTGAGTCGATCAACGGACAACAATATTCAACACCGACCATCCTTCGTGTATGTTCTCAGTTTAGATGACCATTAACTTGATATAGTTGATCCTTTAAGCCATACATTATAAATTCAACACGGATTCTAAACACGTTGGGTTTCCTCTTGTCGACTCCAACTAGGTTAAAATTCTTTTCGATTGGGTAAGTGTTCATTGTTCTGTGTTGTAAAATGAAAATGAATCAAACACACTTTTATAAAATATGTGTGTGTGTGTGTGTGTGTGTGTGTGTCGTGGACCACATAAATTGTTGATGCATTGTAGACCACATAAAATATTGTCTTTTGGTTTAGATTCTATAATCAGAAATTTTAACATGCAGATACAATTCAAAATGTGTCATATCCCCAATTCTTTGGTTTTAAACATACTTGGCTTCAACATGTTGACATGTTCTAAATTATATATATTGAACGCGAAAAATAATGGTTCATGTTATAGAATATGATGAATCCAGAATGCAAAGAAAGATTCGATTTCTATGTTCTAACATCAGTGTATGCACTTTGAGATAATATCAACACACTTCGAAACATAATCAAAACATAAAAATTAGTATAACATAATAGAAAATATAATATTATACATTATAATACTCAAACGAGCAATAATATCCAAACATAAGTATACAAAATATCTAGTAATGTATAACTAAGAAGACTCTACATGGCAATACCCTAGTCCCCTCCTTCGATGGTACATCATCCCTCCTCGAGCCTCGACAATGATATGATTTATAACAATTCAAACTTCGATCCTCTGCTCCACATTGACCACTTGCTAGTAACCCAACTACCAATCTCCTTATTCACATACACCATGAGACGTATGCATCGGGATTCCCCCCTCTTTGGCCGCAATGTCTGCAGCTGCCTCCTTGTCAGCCCGCTTAAGAGGTTCTCATGCATGTGTGGTCACTGGGCATCAAGTTCTCCAATCAAATTATATCATAAATTATCCAACAAGGAAGTCCACTTAAAAAGATGCCAACATGACTAACATTGAGTCTCAGATGTTGAAGATATCTAAGGTGCTTATCACGATGTAAAGGATGACGCATTGTTGAAAACTACTTTGGTGTTGTTATTGGGAAAAATGTAGGACCCACTATACAGAGGGATGTCCTGCCAAAGACAATTGTTACAAGCAATTGCCAAAGTTTCAACTATGTAGTAAATGCATGGCATAGTTTGTCTTTCAAATAGTGAAGCTATGTTATAGGTTGCGGTGCTGAAATGGTAGAAAAGCAATATGGTGCATAATGCACATTTGAGATCATCAACCATCTACCAGGTACCCTAGTTCGGAGTACATCCTCATCACCGATGAGAGGGAGCCGAAAAGTTTCGAAGAAGTTCAAACTCATAAGGATAAAATCCAATGGATGAAAGCAATGCAAGAAGAGATAGATTCCTTGTAGAAAAATGATACTTATGAACTTGTGAAACTTCCTGAAGGCAGAAAAGCCTTGAAGAATAAGTGGGTTTTCAAGCTCAAGAAATGTGGTGGCAAGGTAGTGGTACAAAGCTCGCTTAGTCATAAAAGGCTTTGGACAAAAGCGAGGAATTGGATTCACATTTCCTCATTTCTTCTATACATAGAGGCAATGCCAGTGAAGAAAATCATCAGAAGCTCAAAGAAAATATAAAGCTCCAGCATCGAAGCAGAAGTGAAAATACAAAGCTTTTGTGTGTGTAGAAGTGTGTGAGAGGAAAAATAGAGTGTTGAGTAAATCCAGAGAGTGTGGAAAAAATACACCGGGTGGGTATCATCTCTATAACTTCTAGGTGCTATAAAATAATAGCATTCGAATAGGAGTGGGTCTCACGGGAAACACTATATTGTATCTCTTGTGTGTGTAAGAGAGTGGAGATAATATTGTAATATTCTTTAATATAGTGGAATATTTTTCGGAGTTTGTCCCGTGGTTTTTCCCTCTGTATTAAAGGGTTTTCCACGTTAAATATTGGTGTTCATTTTTATCGCTACCGCTGCGCTTCAAGATCCAATCTCTTTTGGATTTTGGAATTTTAATTTACACTTGCGTTAAGCTCGTCAAGCCCAACAAAAAATGCATCCAAATAAGAATTTTAGAAACATCCATGTACTCCATCGTTCCTATCATCATGGAACATATTCAAATTGGACAGGCATCACCGCCATCTCGGATTTAATTCCCATAACAAGATGAACTTATCCAATAACAATCTTAAATATTATGTAATTACCATAACATTTTTTTTAATGTATGTAATTTATTTATTTTTTGAATCCAGATTTGTAAATTAAAAAATTATTGTTTTTAATCCTCTCAAGTCATCTTATTGGACAACGTAATATGATTGGATTGGACACACATGTCCTAAAAATTAAAAGCAAAAATTTTAGAATCTGAGAACCGAATTCGAACAAAACAAACTTACATATTTTTTTTTCTTTCCTTTTTTGCTAGTAGAAAGAAAATTGGTTACATCAATTTTTTTTAGCAATACTCACATGGACGTCACGTGTAATTAAAAAGATAATAATTTTCTTATTTTTTTAATAATTAAAAAATTACACATGTGGCGTCCACGTCAGCTTTGACTGCAAAGAGGACAATGCATCAGAAGTGATTTTGTATTTTATTTTGTTATAGTGCCAAAATCGTAACTTCTTAAAGGCGGATCAAAACTGTTAAGCCTTAAACATTTTAAATAAATAAATAAACCGGACCTATTGTCTCTCACACAATTTGTTAGTTATACACGCACCACATTCTGTGTGTCTCGCAAACACGAAACCCTAATTCCCTCCCCCATCTCACTCCGCCTTTCGCCGTCCGTCGACCCTAACCCGCCGTCATCCACCGCTTCTTCCCAAAGGTATGGTTTCGATATTTGAGTTGATCTCTTTATTTATTTTATTCTCCTTTTAGTTTTTACAATTTCAGATTCTGTTTTCTGTCACCAATTCGTTGTTTATTTTCTTCATCATTTGTATCTTGCAAAATTAAACTAGCAATTTATCATTTGTTCTTCATTACAAAATTACAAATGTTTAGGGTCTGTTTGGATAAACGCAGGTTATAGCACAATCACCTATTATGATAAGCGCTTATGTATAAGTTTACATAAGCTATTTTTATAGCAAAAGATATACTGAAGTTTAATTGTTTTTGTATATAGTATATTGTAAGCTGTTTTAATAAGCCGGATTGGAGAACTTATGAAAATAAGCTGAAAAAAGCTTATGAAAATTGTCGTAAGCTGTTTTTGTATGTTTTCCCAAACAGTCTCACAAAGCTTATGTCATTAGATAAGCTCAAATAAGTCAATCCAAACAGTCCCTAACTCTAACTAGTATTACTATACATATTGCTGGCAAAGGCATACACAAACAGTATTGTATGCCTCTGAATTCCTACGAAGCACAATCACAGACACTAGATATAACGCTCACTCGTCAACACCATACTGAAGAAAATAAATTGATTAAATGTAATCACATGCGCTGGTGTCGATGCTACAGAGGACTGAATTCTGTGTAATTTTCAAATACTGGCGTACAAAATTTGAAAAACATATATCTTTATATGATGTATCATTCTACTAAGCAGAATTTTATTTTGTTAGAAAAATGTTTTTATTCTCTCATGCTGTTACAGGGAGACTTTGGAGTGATGAAGATGAGGAAGCAAAAGGGTGTCGCAGAGGTTGCTGATGCTGGTCAAGATTTGGAGTCTGTGATTCACGAGCATGCCAGTTTTTTCGACAAATTGGTTGAGCTTATTCCAGCTAAGTTTTATCTGCCAACTGATGATAACGAGAAACCGTGGTTTCAGGGTCTCAACAATAAACAGAAAGAAAAGGCAAAGAGAAAAACTAAACAGAATATCAAGAAGTCTAAGGTGCAGCGTTTAGACCCTGAGAAGCCTGTAACCACACTTGAACTTCTCAGGAAGAGTTTGGGAAAAGACAAAGCGAATGAAGGTGAGGAAGAAGAGGATGTGGTTAAGCCTTTTGTGTCGGAGCTGGACGGAGATGATCGGTCTGTGACCTATGAAGAGCTTCGCCAAAGGCTTCATCGCAAGCTTGAAGGTTTTCGGTCAACTCGTAACTGTGCAGATCCAGAAAAGGCGGCTAAGAAGAGGGAAGATAGAGACGCCAAGAGAGGATATCATTATCAGGATAATAAACGCAAGAGGGATGATGAGACCAATGAAAGTAAGCCTGCACCTGATGAGAATCTACAAGAGAAGGTGAAGAAGGATGCCGCGGAGGCTTCAAAGGAGCTTGTGTTTGGTCACGTTAAACTTCAGGATGAGGAAATGCTAGGTAAGAAGAGAAAAATTTCAAAGCACATGGAACTTGAAAGGGCTAAGAAGTTGGAGGAACTGAAGAAGAATGATCCTGAGAAGGGTGAAGCTATTGCTAAAAAGGAAGCATGGAAAGCAGCAATGGACAGAGCTTCAGGAATTAAGGTCCATGATGATCCTAAACTGATAAAGAAAAGCATACATAAGGGGAAGAAGAAGCAAGAAAAAAATGCAGAGAAATGGGAAGAGAGAGTTCAATCAAGGGATCAGTTGAAGGCAGAGAAGCAAAAGAAAAGGTCAGATAATATAGCTGAGAGGATTAATGATAAGAAAATGAGGAAGATTGCAAAGAGAGAGAAAAAGCTATTGCGGCCGGGCTTTGAAGGTCACAGGGAAGGTTTTATTAATAGCAGTTCTGGCTAACACTGCTACAAAGATTATTGATTTGTACCTTTTTGCATTGTTATTGGAGGCAAAAAAACATCCATCAATTTCAACGTGTGGCTTAGTAGATTTCTTTAAATTTTACAGATTTTGTTTACTATTATTAACCCATGTTATATTTTGGTAATTTCTTGTTTCTTTTTTTTTTTTAACTATTTCCATTTATCACTAGAACACAGGCATTTTGTTAAATGATAGTTAATTACATATTGTTGGTTTGCACCATATCATCATGGCAGATTTACCAGTTCATTAATCATTAGATTATTTTTTATTTTTTTAAGGATCTCATTAGATTATGTTATTTGTATTTCTTTTTTTCCCACAGCTGCTTTTGGACTTGCTGTGTGCATGTTTAGAATCACATTGTATTTGATGAATCCGGGTGACACAATGATTTTGTTGGAGCTCTTTAGTGTAGTTTTGCAAAATCACTAAGGTTCACCCTGATTTTGCCAAACTCGCCACCGTGAAGCAGGAAATACACGTAGTGGTTAACAGTACTTCTCTAAATAACGCTCTCTGAATGTTTAATTCCACTTTGAAACCCGTAGTTTAAAATGTTCCTTACTCGATTTCAGTCAGTTAAGTTATTCCTTAGATTCTTCTGTAAACTGCTCCATTTTCTCGAATTTGTCTGGTTCTGCACTTTATGGTAAGCAATTCTGCGCAGTGCTATGTATGTAGGAGGGAGTGATTATCTGCACAGTGCTATGTATGTAGGAGGGAGTGATTAGTCTGTAGTGGTGTTTGTGAATGTAACATTATCTCAGATAAAAAACAAAGGGACCTTCATTCATAACTTTATAATTTACAATTTATTACAAGCAGCGGGTAGATAATAAAAGTTACAACTTTCTTTTTGAAAGAAAAAACGAAACCAAAAGGTTCATGACAGCAAGCAAACGGTGAACAAAGTTTAAGCTTGAAAGGACCAACAACCATGATTCAATTTTAAGGGTATGTTTTAGAAATCAGATGCTGGTGCTGGGGTATATGAACCAATAAAGACGTCACCATAAATCAACCCAGCCAAGCCTCCTCCTATCAATGGTCCAACCCAATAGATCCAGTTATCAGCAAAGTTTCCACTAACCACAGCTGGGCCGAATGAGCGAGCCGGGTTCATTGAACCGCCGCTGAATGGACCGGCGGCTAAGATGTTGGCACCGACAACGAACCCAATAGCAATGGGTGCAATGGTTCCAATCGAGCCCTTTTTGGGGTCAGCTGCTGTGGCATAAACAGTGTAAACCAATCCAAATGTTATGATAATCTCAAACACTAATCCAGCAATAGGGTTCAGTCCAGCAGCCACTCCATGGGTTGGAACACTCTGCAAATATAAGAAAATTGAATGTTATTTATCAACTATTCAATGATTTATTAAATGGAAAGGGGTCCCCATATTCAGGAGTTCAACTAAGAAATAAAACATTTAAACAAAAAATTGTTTCAGTCGAGATTTGGCCTCGAGCTTCCCAAAACGATTTGTCATCAACCGAAACCATTAACCACCTGAACCTAAAATTATGCAATGTACTTTCGAATATACCTTAGCGGTGACATAATTGAGGAGGAGAGATGCAACAATGGAGCCAAGCAATTGGGCAATCCAATAGAAGAGACCAGTTAGGATAGTGATGTTGCCTCCAATGGCTAATCCAAAAGTAACAGCAGGGTTCAAATGTCCACCTGAGATGTTGGCTGCTATGGCCACACCAACAAATAGTGCAAATGCATGAGCCACAGCTACTGCCACTAAACCCGCTGGATCCAAGGCTGCATCTGATGTTAGATCATCTGCATAATGCAAAACAGCCACATTTCATCATTCCTTGTACATTTGTACCAATAGTCCAATATTGTCACCAACCATCTGATGTAAGCTTATATTTTGCCAATATTGCAATTTATCAAAGTTGCTAATAACTCTTAACGAAAAACAAAACATGTCTTCAAGTTTTGTCTCACATAAGTCTTTTAAATCTGATTAAGTGACACCATTATCATTTGTCAAACATTTCGTGACAAAAACACGTGTCTAGTATGTTACAGACGTGCCTGGTATGTTACACGAGTATTTATTTTCCATCATCTACATGTAACTCTTGCCTATTTTAAAATTAACTTAAACGATTCGAGACAAATATTGTGTGAGAGAAGAATTAGGGAGTTGTTTATGAGATTTTCGTAAATTGGACGATGAATCGACGATAACCTCTAAAGCTACAAAAAAGATAAAAAAGAAGTTAGTTAGACTTGAGCACTACTTACTGTAAGCAATTGCTGATCCAACTCCAGCGAACACAAAAATGAGAGTGGCAATGAACTCTGATAGATAAGCCTTAAGGGAGGCAACGCTAAAAGAGTCATCAAATGTACCAAAATCTATCTTCACCATTTTGGCAATTTACTTGAAAACAAAGAAACTAGCTAATTAACCAAAGACTAATTAGGTGTTTTGAACTTATCTAATCAACTATTAATTGAAGATGCCTTGCATAAGAATTCTTTGCAATGGTATATATATGCAGAGTTTGCAATAATAAAAATGTATATGATTGTGAAAGGGAGGGTTATTCTATGTTGCCCTTGCACCGTCCATGGACATATGAGTTGTTAGATAATGCTTGATTATAATGCTAGGACCTAACTAACCACCCTTACCCTTTTCTTTATTTCAAAAGTTATAGGATTCTTATATTTTTATTCATTATGAGCGTGGATTCTTATATTTTTATTCATTATGAGCGTAATGACAACTAATTTAACTAATAATCATTATGAGCGAATATTATCTTAAATTAGCATTTTACGCATCAAAATTGTAAGTCTTGGATAATTTATTCTCTCAAATTTATGAAATGAAATTTAGTTATTTAAATTAAAACATGTCAATCATTTTAATTATCCACCAACATATATCTTCTTAGAAAACTTTTTATTTGAAATCAATGAAGAACCTTGATTTTGGTTAAAGTAAATCTCTTTTGTAAAGTTACTCATCATTACAGTGGAACGGAGAGCTGCTCTCTCCCCCAGACTAGGTCAGTATTGGACCGATCTGGATAAACAAATTTGTTGTGTTCTCTATTTCTTTTCTCTTCTTGTTTTCTACCTTTATTTGTGTTTATAATTGTTTCCACATTGATATTCATTGTTTGATTAATCTACTCCACACATTAAGTATTTTATTAGTGTGATTTTCAACGAATTTAGTAAAACCAACGAAACACTTGATCATTATCAAAGTAAACTCCATTATCATTAGAATAAAAATATGTGTCGTCATTTTCGAGGTAACCAAAGGAACACGATGTATTTAAATTAAATGATGATGATGACAACAACAAGGGTGGCAATAAATATGGTTATCGGGCATTTTATTTTCCACTATGACAGTGAGAGGTGAACAAGTCTCCTTATCATCTTCATGGTTTATAAGGTCCAATGATTGTCCATCGATTATTATATATACTCACGTTCATAAATTGACTATTGATAATTAAGGCCAGTTCTTTTCTCTTTTTATCCTCTATGAATGAATGGTGAGGCCAACAATAAAATATAATGATTGTTAGAATCAATGCCTCATTTCAATGTCATGTCTTGTAATTGTTTAACAGAGCCACGATTATTCCATTCAAAAAGTACGATGCCATGATTATTGAAACTTATCATGAGTGGTTGGACCTGGACGGCTTGGTGGAATAGCTCAACTTTGCGCACAAATTTGTATTATATGCACATGCACTAAAAAAAAATATACTTCATTTGGTTTATTACAAGTATTAAGTAGGGGTGTTCGCGGGTGCAAGGTTGAGCGAAATTTGATCAAATCTAATATTTGAATCAATCAATTATTTTTAGTTTGAGTTGAATGTAAAATTCATACTTTTAAAACTAAAATCGAACCAAACCAACATCAACCTTGATTATCAGTGTAAAGCATTTGTCTAAGCACCCAAAAATTGCATTTCCCTTCATATTTAAAAACTTGGTAATAAATCATCATTTTTGGGACCTAAAATCATCTTTTTGTAGGCAGGCCCGGCCTTGGGGGAGTGCAAGGTGCTCAACCAGGCCGGCCTCCAAATGCTACGGGCCTCAAACAAAAAATTAAGTCTAATTCTCGAATTCTGCTCTTTACCCAAAACGTTTTGCTCATTCCCAAAGTAAATTCCCTTTTTACCCTTACGTGACTTAACATACGCTAGTACAAAATGTTACGTGAGTTAAGTCACACTAGTGTAAGCTAAAACAAAAAGTAGCGTGAGTTAAGTCACACTAGTTTTAACACTAGCGTGAGTTAAATCACGCTGGTTCTGTGCACGCACCAGAACAGACAGGCAGTAGCTACTGTCTTGTTCCCTGTTTATCTTCGTTCCTTCGTTCGTTCATACATAGGTACGACCATTCATTCATTCAACCAAAACTCATAATTTAGAGAACATGCATTCATTCATTCATAATTTAGAAACACAATTTCAACGAAAATTAACTCAAATGTCATAAAGAAGCGCAACCGCGCAAATGTAAATATATTACATCCAAATCCAACAAAATGTCATAAAAATACTACAAATATAAAATAAAAAAAGTTATAAAATAAGACACTATTGTTGCTCCGGTGCACTATGACTCCTAGACCTCCTCCTTGGAACCTGTTGATGGTCAAACACGCTATAATCGGTCTGGAGGCCCTCCAAAATGCTGAAGAAGAATGGATTTGAAACCACCTCTGGAATCTGCATCGCATGCTCCACTCTGCCTCTGATGCTGCTGATGACCTGCAATGGATCAGGAGGATGTCTGGCCCACTCTTGGTCAACAAGAATATCCTGGTAGACAAGTCTCGGCATGACATTGTCAGGCTCTGGAGCAGGGTTGACGATGAGAGGATGGGATACACGGTAGAACCACCTAATGTACCTATCTGAATGCTTCCAAGGCTCGCCGTCCGGGACCTGGTGACCCCTCTACTACTAGGAAAACGACATGCAAAGCAAACTCGAAGAAGACAGCAACCACATCTGCTGGGGCAAGAGGCATAACCGTGGTAGGAGGTCGGGGAACCCTCTGAACATGTCTGTACTGCCTCAGAACCCGCTCCGGCAAGTGACGCACCGTCCTTCTTTTGCCGGCCATGATCCATCAAGAGTACCAGCACACGTCCTGAAAAGGCATCACGTCTCGTCGGTACTCGTACAGCCTCCAGGTGACATGACAATGCTCCATCGAATCCAACAAGCCTCTGAAGTGCTCAGCATCAACAAACCCCCTTTTAGGTTTCCATCTACCCACAAACGGGTTATGCCGTTCGTAATCATCATATTTCTTCCTCGGAACGACATGTATGATGTGAGCTATAACCCATCCTTGCAAACACAAAAGGACAGATATATATCAGCACACAAGTATCATACAAAAAACTATACATTTACGATTAACTTAAAAAAAATAAGAAAATAATATATTACCACAAGCAAGGTAATGTAACCACCAGCGGAGCCAACATGTTCGCTGGAGGTAAGATTCAGCTGCTCGTACAAGAAAGCAAGTCCCATCGCGCCCCATGACCACGTGTCTATGTTAGGCAAATCCCGAATCGCAACCATCCAAAGCAGACTAATGGTTTTGCTGTTCTTGCCGGCAAAAAGGGTGTAGCCAAGCAAGAGCAACAAAAATGCCTTCACACAGGCGGCCTAATACGACTCAGCTCCTCCTCTGATAAATCCTCCCCCAACAAATGGTTACACCTATTCAACAGGTGCTCATAACGCTCTTTCAGGGCCGTGTAAGTGACACATGCACCAAAATCACTCACCTGCCCAACCGCTTCTTCCACCGGAAACAATAGGTGAGTCACCAGCAGATCTACAACATAGTCATGATCTAACTCATCCTCCTGAATGAGCCGTCCAGTGACGGGGATGCCTAGAAGACAAGCCACATCATCTAGTGTGATGGTCATCTCCCCAATGGGCAGATGGAAGCTGCTGATCTCCTGATGCCATCTCTCGGCCATAGCACAAACTAACCCGTGGTTGATGATATCGTACCCAGCCAGAAGGAGGGGCCTAAGACCGGATGCATCCACCGGGTTCCAGAACCAAGGATTATCTTCTTCCGGCAACGGAAGGGACAAAGCAGAAAGCCTAAGTTTTCTCCCGTGCGAGACGACAATCAACTTACGATCCGCTTGCAATTGAAATACAAAAAAACAAATTAAATTAGTAAAATAAACATGACATATTCTACGTAAAATATAAATCAATTATACTTAAATACGTAAAATAAGCATGACATATTCTACGTAATCATACTCAAATTAAATAAACATAACATATTCTACGTAAAATAAACTTCACATAATATCATTAAATTAAATAAAACAATTATACTTAAAATACAAAAATACGTAAATAAATCAATTATACTTAAATACGTAAAATATCATTAAATTAAATAAAACAATTATACTTACTGTTTTATCGTTCCAAAGCCTGCATGCCACGTGTTTACCGAAGTTTGGTAAAAGTGACATCTCATAAGGCCCCCCTTGGAAAGCCCCATCCTCATCCTCCATAACAGACTCTGCATGCTGCTGCTCAGGATGCTGCTGTTGAGGATGCTGCTCATACTGCTGCTGCTGAGGAGGCTGCTCAGGCTGATACCCCTCGTGAAACTGAGTCTGATACCCCTGGTGATACTCATACCCCTTCTGATATTGATAACCTGGCTGAAATTTAGGCTCCTCCTGATACGCCTGCTCCTGATAATGCTGCTCATGCTGGTACTGTGGCGGGTCCACAATCTGGGATGGACCCGTTTGTGACGTCGATCCCCCCGCAACATCAACAGTAGCAAGTCTCGTGGCCCCCACTCTCCCTCGACCTCGACCAGCCGGAGGGTGTAGCGCTTGCTTCTCCCTCCGTGCACTACCAGTAGGGGCACGCCTCCCTGCCCTAAAACTGTTTCCTCTCCTGCTCAGACATATCTGCACAAAAAGCAAAAAATCTTTAACACATTTTCACACAGGCATAAAATTTCGACAATGTCATCTTTAATAATACAACAACAACACTATAATGTTGACAATGTCATTTGAATCCATAAACTACCACATTACAGTCAAATTAACTATAATCAACATTAACAAACACAGCTCTAACTAATTACATCATTAACAATCCAAAAAAACAAAAAAAATATCATTGAGACATTTCACCGAACACGTAGTGTGCAATTTTCAAACAACTATGTAATCTAACAATTTCTAAACCCTTAACTACCACATTGTACTCTAAACAACATCTAAACAACAATTCTTAAGTTAAATCATCACTAACAATCATAATTTTTAACATGCAAGCAAAAGTTTTAAAAACCTAAAATTGTTCAATTTTTTGAAAAAGTCGAAAATTTCAACCAAAATAATGCAAAGAAGTAGGATAATCATCAGTTACTTGATGTTGTGGACGAATTTGTCTTTGAGTGGCGCAAGAATGATGAATTTCGATTTTTGGGGTGGAATTTTCGTGTTTTGGAGAAGTTGGGAAATGAGGGTTGTTGTGTTGCTCTTAACTAACTTAAGTTACGTAGCGTGAGTTAACTCACGCAGCGTGACTTAAGTCGCGTTTACCTCATAACTGGCGTGAGTTAACTCACGCTGTGTGAGTTAACTTACGTAGGGGTATATCCGTCATTTACTTTGGGAATGAGCAAAACGTTTTGAGTAAAGAGCAGAATTCCTAATACTCACCCTCACTTAAATAAAAAAATATATGATATATCCTTTTCGTTCTTCAGTACACGTTTGAGTTTTTTTTCTAGACTCTAGTTCTCCTTTTTGTACATAAATCTGATCCTATCAAACCACCCATAATTTGTATAATCACTTAATCAGTCAATTTGTAAAGGTGTTTCATTGAAAGTATCACAACAATCATTTTTTTCTTCGCATAAACCATTCGTTTTACCCTTTTCCACAACAGAGGAGTGACAAACCCAAACGACACTGTTAGATAAATTTCACCTCTTTCACTTAATTTTTTTTAATTTTTAGAAGTTATTCTGATTCAATTTTTTTTTAATGAAGTTTAGCTACACAAAAAAAGTTAGTTTTATTTTACTAGGGGTCTATTTTAAAAAGAGAGCCGAGCCTCCTATTTCACAGGAACGGCCCTGTTTGTAGGCTACATATATGAGTTGCGACGAAAAATGCAACAAACGTGATAATTCAGGGACCAAAAAATTCGATTTAAAATAAGGGAGAATATTTTCGTGAGTTTGATAAAATATGAAGATCAAAAGTGGAATGATAGTGAGAGAGAGAGAGAGATATTTTATATGAAAGGGAGGAGAGAAAGAGATAAATATGAGAAAGAAGATACACGAGTGAGAGAGGGGTAGAGAGTAATATTATAGCGCACTAATAAGTGGTAAATTTACCTAATTTTCAATATATATTTCATGACACTTATTAAATAGAATTGATTGAAAACATGTGTTTTCCCGATTTTACTGTGCATATTTAGTAACTAGGGCTTAATACTTGATAATGATATATGATTACATCTTTTCTAGCTTTTTAGGTAAACGATGAAAATATCAATAGGAAAGCACACAAGACCAAACAGAGTCAAGATTTTAACTCTAGAAGCATCCGAAAATTTGCTAAGTGATATAATTCACAAAGCAATTTGAAACGGAGATTTAATATTGAAAATATAAGACACGACTCGCTAAGTGATTTTTGTTTTTTTGAAGGAACTCGCTAAGTGATTTGGCAATTCACTTAGATACCGCTAGTGGTGTCTACTTGTCTCTAGAGATATCAAAGTTCATTTGTGCATGGGAAATTGCTTATGGATGGAAAAAAGTAGGGCATATTTGCTAACCAAACATATAATTTACGTTTTGTTAGCGAGTTTGGAGGGGAAGGGAGGAAAGGTTTTTGAAAAAAAAAAGATGAGCAAGTGGAAGAAATAGAAGAAAATGAGAGGGGGGGACTTGGGAGATTAATTTTTCTTCATGATATAAAATTCTCCTCATTTGGCGAATTAAAAAATTGTATTGGATGAGAGTTTATGAGGGTTTGTATGAATCTTCAAATTTAATCTATGTTGTTATAATATTCTTAAAATTAAAAATATAGTAATCATAAACATTAATTTATCATTCTCTAAAAAATTACTCTTTCAAAAAATATGAAAGAATTCTCCATTTTCCCTCATATTTCTCACCTCCCAAAGCTCTCATTATTCCTCCCCTCCAAACTCTCAAACAAAGCCTTAGTGGATTAAGGCGACCTAAAACAATTGTTGTTGGTTTTATTGTGAAAAAAGCTGATTCATTAAGTGAACATAAAATTCCCTAAACTAAGTGAATTTCCACTTTCTCAAGTATTATAAAAGGCCAATTGCTACCATTTTGTTGGGAGAAATCCAGTTTTTTCAGAACAAAAACAGAGAGCAAAGAGACCAAGGGAGAGGAGGACCAAGGTTGAAGAAAAACATGAGGAATTAACTTCAACGATATTTCCGTCTCTACTTATCATGTATTGTAAGGTTATTATGTGTAACTAATTCTCTCTTTTGTTGGGATTAGATGTCATTGATCGTAACTCTGATGTATTTATATTGTTTTGGTTGGTTATATATAATTTTGTTTTCATTATATCGATGTGTTATTCTCGTTCTTGATGCTTTTCCAAACTGACAATTCAGAAATTGATCTTTGGATTTATTAAGTGCTTGGGAAAGACTTTTTAGATAACAAGTCTAGAATAATTTCATATGTGAATGTTAGTTGCTAGACATAGAGTTAAATTTACTGTCACAAACCACTATCATTTCTTAATGTTATTATATAGGTTAACTGAACGAGACATCTGAGTTTAATAGATACGATAGATCTTTCATCATTTGTTGGAGACGAAAACGTACAAATAGTAACAAGTGGAGATATAATTGAAAACCTAAAAGTGATCACGATGATATAAAAGAGAAATAGTTAACGAAGTCTAATCCTAACAAATATCATATATGTGTTATTTTGTTTTTCATTTATCTTTTTGATGGAATCTTATGAGCAACAATCAAATCCTGCTTTTTACTATGAACTAGTCGAGATACCCGTGCTACAGCACGGGTAGCGTGGCTTCGCCACACTGTATGGCCGCGGCTCCATCGTGTGTCCATACACTCATATATATTGTATCAATATATAGTGATATATTCCCACATATAGTTTTTGAATATATTCATTCAAAAAAATATTTTTTGAATATATTAATAAAACTTAGGCAGTCGCGGTGTTTAAATAGAGATATTAAAAAAATACTAATTAAAACTGATTACTCGTTGTAGTTACTAAAATGAGTCTTGTGTTACAATTGTAGACTCCAATGAGTTTTTTAGCGATACATTTTCAAAAAAAAAATGAAAAAAATTGAAGTATGATTAATCATAATATATTATAATATTGTTCTTGTTTTAGTATTGACGATATTAAAAAAGCTAATAAATAAAAATACATTTTATAAATAAATATATAGTAATATATTCCCGTAAAAAAACATATAGTGAGATATATTTTTGTTAATATATAGTTCATATACTCATATATATTTTATCAATATATAGTTCCCATTAAATTTCAGAAATAAGAATATATTAATATATTCTCATAAAACAAACATATACTCATATATATTTTTATTAATATATAGTCCATAAACCCACATATATTTTATTAATATATTAATAAAATTTAGGCAATCGAGGTGTTTAATTAGAGATATTAAAAAAATACTAATTAAAATTGATCACTCGATGTAGTTACTAAAATGAGTCTCGTGTTACAATTGTACACTCCAACATATTTTTTAGTGATACATTTTAAAAAAACAACGGAAAAAATTGAAGTATGATCAATCATAGTATATTATGATATTGTTCTTGTTTTAATATTAATAAAACTTAGGCAGTCGCGGTGTTTAAATATAGATATTAAAAAAATACTAATTAAAACTGATCACTCGTTATAGTTACTAAAATGGATCTCGTGTTACAATTGTACACTCCAACGGGTTTTTTAGTGATACATTAAAAAAAAACGGAAAAAGGTTAATCATAGTATATTATAATATTGTTCTTGTTTTAGTATTGACGATATTAAAAAAGCTAATAAATAAAAATAATCATAGATTTTATTTACTAATATGTTTGAGTGTGAAAAATATTAATATGCGTCCCGTGAAAAATCATAATTAATGTATTATATAATAGTGTTATTGTAAAATACAAAGTCATATTCTTCTATAACAACAACACTCGTTAGTTTCCTCTAAAAAAGCAACACTTGTTAGTAAAACCGAATTAAAAATTAGTAGAGAAAATGAAGTTGAAAATTATGAGAGAAAATGAAAATGAAGAAAGTTGGTAAGAAAAAGATAAGAGAGGAGAGTGAGATTGAGAAATAAAAGTTTATTATTAAATAAAGAAAGGTGAGAGAAAAGTTTATTATTAAATAAATAAAAATGAAAGAGAAAAGTTTATTATTAAATAAAGAAATGTGAGAAAGTGGGTTTTTGAAATTTGAATTTTGAAATAAAGTGGATAAAGTGAATTTTGATAGTGGATTTGACAAAAATAACCCTAAAGTTTGTAAAGGAAAAAGTTTGGAAGAAAATTAGGTATGGATGGTCAAGTAATTTTTGTAGTAACTTTGTAAGTAGAAGTAGACAATCAAATCTCACTCTTTACTCAAATACTTAACTTTGAGGTAACGTTTAGCCTGGAAAAGGCTTCAAGTTTCCCACCATGGCAAAAGCCAGTCATAACAGACAGGTGGCAGTTTGCACCTCTTGTTTTAAAAAAAACATTAAAATTTGATAATATATTTTATTGTTGTTTGCTCTTTTCTGCCTCTCTCATAGAAGACAATATTTTTTGCAACTGTGAACTCCACCAAAAGAATACAAACCTCTCATATTGAACAAAGTATCATTGAAAACAACCATTAATGGCTTGAAACCTATGAAAATCGAGCTTTATAGTTAGGCAATTTATACGAAACGGTGCATCTCGACAGATCTGGAACAATGTTCTTTTTTCTTTGTTGTTTGCAACTTTGTGGTTAGTTGAAGAAAGCTAAGATACTCCATCGATCTGTAATAAATATATTTGGGAAGTTGATTTTGAAAACAAAATTGTTGTATACGGATGATTTCGAATAATGGATCTGAAAGCAATTTATATTACCTTGTTAATTAAAAATAAGAAGAAAATTTATACAAGTATATTTCCTGCATAATGGATTTACCCATGAGAAATTGTAATCGATGTTTAAAGTGTGAAATAGGGTCTTAGGATTTTCTATTATGTTACCTTTTCAATTGAACACATTTCAACGTTCAGAATTGATCTTGAGGAAATAATGAAAATTTTTAAAGTGGAAAACCAATTTCAAAAAAAGAAAATGTGGATCAAATCTTTGAACTGCAGTTCAATCCAACATTAAGAACAGAAGTTGAATATTTTAGATCAAAAGTTGCTAAATCAATAAAATATAGATATATCAAATAGGGGTTTGCTACAATAGATCCACTCATTTTCATGAAGGTCTATTTTAGTAAGTAACACCTTTTCACTTGTACCAAAATACCATGTTTTTGTTTTTTGAGAAAACTAAAACCGAAGGGCGCAAATGTAATTGTAATTTTTTCTTTTCTTTTTAATTTTTTTTACGAGGTTTCTCTCATTCTCTTTCTTCATTCTCTCTCTTCATTCTCTTCTCCATTGGTATCCCTCTTTCTGAATACTATACGCATACTCCTTGTATTGGCATATTGCTTTTATGGCTTTGAACCTAGTTAAATTTCTTTATAAAAAAAGACCTAGTTAAATTAAATAATTGGTAACACAAATATGTGATTTGCATCACGTCCATCAGATTGAGAAATTGACCCATGTTCATAATGCCAAAGCCAAGTTCGAATACTATGGAAGCATATGACAGTGAAAATCATATGGAATTTTCTATAGTTATGATGTGTTTGAGTTTTGGTTAAAAAAAATTGTGTTTCTAAAGCACTGATCAGAAACGTTAATGGCAAGTGGTGAGGGAAAAGAGGGATAGCACAGAGAAGAGAAGGAAGAAAGAGAATGAGGCAGACCTCGTTAAAAAAAATTAAAAAGAAAATAAAAAATTACAATTACATTTGTGCCCTTCAGTTTTAGTTTTCTCAAAAAACAAAAATATGGGCGTCTACCATATCGGCGCAACTATTGATCGAGGCGTATATATATACCACGTGAATGCGACACCCGAAAGATTAGCAGAAAAGTGCTTCAACAACAAACTCTTATCGTGAGCAGCTGACAATTTCTAAATTACTAATATGCTGCTCTGCGAGATCTCCACTTCAATCAAAAAAACCTCAAGGAAGGAGTTATCCACAAGAATCGCCTCGAATAGCCATAATCTCATATCGCCTTCGTCCAAGTGAAAACGTGCTATTTGCTAAAATAGACTTTTATGAAAATGAGTGGGTCTATTGTAGCAAACCCCCTATCAAATAATGTTAATTTATGATTTGTGTGGGGTGACATTTATTTTCCAAATGTATCACCAATAAGTCACTAAATAGTAATCGGTAAAGCATCTGCACCATTGAATTATAAAAGTAATATATCTATGGTGTTTGACTCACTTGGCCATCATGGGAAAGTCTAACACTTTCCCATTCTAAATGCCACCTAACTTTGATGTGTAAAAATTGTGACATCATGCACCCATAATTAATTTTGTACCAGATAGATAAATTAAAATTTACTTGAAAAAATTACCCTTCATTAATTATTGGGTTAAATAAGTTTTTGGTTTAAATAAGTTTTTGCAGTAAATTTTTGGTTTTTATGTTCCTTCAAATGATGATTTTAAGTCAACTCAAAGAGAACAATAAGAACAATAAGTTTTTAGTCCCTCTAAAATTTTTCTTCAAATAATGATCCTCCAAATGGTTCCTATCAACATTTTTGTTCTTGTTTTTAAGTCAACTCATATATACTCTTTAGACTTTTGAACAAGTTTTTGCATGCTTGTTTTAAATATTATAAGAAACTAACAAAATATTAATTAAATATGATTTTTTAAGCGTCAAAAACATAAAGTTCATTTTTAATTCATCTCTAGGTAAAAAATTCTAAACTTTTGTAAGAGAGATTTCTATAATGTACTAAACACGACTGCAAAAATAATTTAAAGTTTTGAAGGATTCACATAAGTTAACTTAAAATTAGTGACAAATAATGTTGACTGAAAACATTTAAAAGACTGTTGTTTGAAAAAAAGTTTTAGAAGGACTAAAAGTGGAATTTGATATATTTATAGAGATAAAAAAAACTTATTTAACTCTTAATTATTCAATAAAGAGCAATCACGAGACTTAAAAAAAAAAACAAATTGTAAGATGCATAATAGAAAAAACAACTAATATTTCATGGATATTGTAAAATAATAGTGTGTAAAATTTTCTTTTGCTAGAATGACTTATGTAGCAGAGGGAGTATTACATATATGATGCAAAAATAAACTTGTTTTACATATTTGCTTTTGTTTCCAATATAAGGAAAAAATAATAATTATTAGTGATATTTAAATATAAAGAAATTTATCTACCCTCACCATTTTCAATGATACTATTTGATGGTGCAGTTTTACAGGTCAAAAGATAAATATTTAGAATTATCATATCAACAGGAACTCATGCGATATCACGATGCTCATAAAATTTTAATTAAGAAATTGGATTTGATGATACATGAAATTTTCTAAGCATTAAATGGGAAAAAAGAACATAAAATAGTTTTCTTGGGATTAGATTTCATGAGATACTTTTAATGTATCATCTTGATCGATTATACGCTTTAAGTATTTCAGTTATACATTCACTTGTTGCTCATCATACGGTATTTTTGTCCGGCAAACAACAAAAGATCTATCGTACATATTAACTTTTAATTTCTCACCCAATTAATCGATATAATAGCACGAAGTTCCGACAATGGGTTGTGATGATTGTAATTCTAGCCCTATGCTAACAACTATTATCTACGAACGAACTTATTTCAATTCCCTTATGTTAAAATTACATGTCTAGCTATTTCTAAATCAAAAGTTCAGTTTTTGAGTTTCACATCAGAAATGCATTAAGTATGAAAATAAATTCATCGATAAAACAAAACAAAGATTGTATACAACCAGCCATATCAAGTGTTTCCCGAAGCATCATAGCTAACTACACTTAATCCCAACAATAGAGAAAATTAGCTAATTAAGCATATTAGCCTTGTAATACATATCAAGAAGAGATGGAATGATAATTGATGTTGATCCCTGAAGTTTCTTCAAACTTGTTTCTTCTCTCCCATGGTTGCTCTCTAGTTTAGAACCCAAAAAATGTTTAAAAAAATCCCTTATCTAGGTTGCTATTTACACAAATCAGGAAAGTGAAAATTCGCTAAGAGAATGAGAGGCTCGCTTAGTAAATTGATGTTTCTTCATAGAAAGGTAATGTTAGCTCATCTCCAAAATCACTAAAGATGTCTTAATTTCCTAAGCGAATTGTCGTTCTCTTAACGAATTTGCTCTTGTAGAATACCTTCAACTTTCTCATTTGATTCGTTTCCAACTCACCCAACGTACCTACTTAGAATTATGATCTTTTGTCATCCAAAGCATCTTTTGATCATTCAAACTATAAAGACAATAGAAATATATCATAGTAGCTATGAAGATACTCAGCCTAGCTAACTATCTAATATTTACAAAATATACATTTGATTTCTTGCAAAAACACGTAAATAAATAAGCGCCCTAAATATACACATTGGACAAGATCAAGTAAACAAAAAAACAAGTATATACTGTTTCAAAAAACAAAAACAAAAAACAGTATATATATATATATATATATGAGACATGATCAATTGACACCACAGTGTCAAACTTTTTATACGACTCATCCGATAATTCATTACCAATAACCATACTACAAAATCGACCGTTTGATTAAAAAATATTATAGTATAGATCATGTCTATTAAATTTGACATTAATCGAAAATCATATATCAAAATTTACGTCTTACGAACTTCTAAAAAAACAGGTTAATTTTAGCAGGGAATTATGAGTGAAAAATGCACAAAAACCAATAGTACATCCGTTTGAAAATGAATGAAAGTGTCTCAGTGTGAATGAATTACTACTGAGTAGCAACATTGAATGCACTCAACTACTCATTGTTCATCGAATTCAATTGTAACTGTGACCACAGCAACAGCAACAGCAACTACTTTGTCTGATCTGAGTATCGCAGTCTTTAGGTAGTAACCATTTATTTCATTTCACTTTCTTTACTTACTTCAGGCCCACACTCTTCCTTCCATTTACATACATTTCTCTCTTTATTTTTGTTTTCATTCATTCATGTGAACTTCAACATAATGATGAATAATGCAGAAGCAAGTGCTGGATATGTTGGTAACACTACAAGTTCTCAACACCAACCTCGACACAAACGATCTAACAGGTTTTGTGTTCAACTACGTTTGTTTGTTTCTTTGTTTGTTCAAATTGTTGTAAATATATTTTTTATCGTGTTTTTTTAAGTGCTTGTTTGGTATCATACTGAGTTTGGCAAAAGCTACACTTTGTAGCTTCGACAAAATCATGTGTCACCGTGATACCAAACATGCTAAACAGATTGAGGTTATCATGTTTGTATTGCTTCATTATAATATGACATGGCATTTGTGTTTGTATGTGTACGCGCGTATTTTTCAGTGCTTCTGATAGGAACTCGAAATTCTCAAGAGGTGGTGGTGTTTTGCGTCCCATAGGGAAAGACCATGATGAATTTCCGGTGAGTTCTTTCTATAATGCAGTTTTTACTTTTAAACTGTGATATTTAAGATTGTGAAAAACAATGATTTTATGACACATGCAGTGTTTTGGCCGTGAAGTTTTTTGAATGTGAGTTGAGTTGAGATGATTCATTGGTTTTTGCCATAATTTGAACAGGCGTCGCCACTTTCAGCAAGGGCTTCTAGGATACAAACTCCATTGCATGACAGCCTCAATTGTATAAACAAGAATGCTTCTTCAAATCATAGAGCATCCTTGGAACAAGATGTAAGCTACATAAATGGATTTATAGATTCTTAACTGCAATATTTCCTCTGAACTATCCGTTCAACTTTCCAGAGATCGAGATAACATAAGTTCAAATTTATACTTCCAACAAACTGGCTATAAAAATCAAGTTCATCTTTATATTTTCTATATTTTAAGGCACAACACAAGTTCAATTTAAAAGGGGTGAAAGCCAATGGTGATTGGCTCTCGCAGAAAGAGTCAATCCCCCACAATGTGATGAATCACAGTTTGAATGGCCTTAACAAGGGAAATAAATTAGTTATATCTACCTGCAACTTATAGATATCATGTGTTTCACTAGATCAATTTGGCATACTCTTTTCACATAATAAGAAGTCTGAAATGACAATATTGTGGGATCAGAGTGAAAATTTCTGAAACAGCCTATATCAATAAAACAAACCTTAGAAGCATCTTAAGTGAAATCACCATGGAAAAAAAGTAGAAAGTAATGGTTATAAAACCATATTCCTTGTCAATTTCGGAGATGCATATTATGTATTTAGGTTCTGAAACATCTGGGAAGAAAAATGTTGGGCTTTAATTCTGAAAAGATAACTATAGATAGTATAGGTTCTTGTTTTCCTGTACGATGACCATGGCATTATGCAGGTTGAGCAGCTACAGCTACACCTACAGAAGGAGAAATCCATGCGCATCTTGCTCGAGAGAGCAATGGGACGAGCCTCAAGTACTTTATCACCTGGACATAGACACTTTGCTTCTCAGGTAATTTGACATTTGGTATTCAGGTAATGGCCAACGGGCCTGCACTCTTTTAACATTTGAAGATGCTAAGATATGAGTAGGCGTGTTTCAAAAAAAAAATCTATGAGTAGGCGTGGTTGAGAAATAAACCATTATTGGCCTTCACCAAAATGTGTAAGCTTTCAGTTCAATTTGGTTCTTCATTGATAATAAACTGGACTCAACAATGAATAAGACATTCACAACTAAGCTGTTAGGAGTTAGAACCAAAGGAGCTAATTCTAATGTAAAGAATTGTAGTTTGATGATAGCCGATAATCATAAAGAGACTAGTTCCTGAAATTTTAAATACTGATTGGCAAGGGCATGCAAATGCACAACATAATACTTTCATGAAAGCTATGGTTCCTATAAGTTCATGTTGTGTGGAAATTAATTATTTCTAATTTTTCCCTTTTTTAGACAAAAGACTTAATTACTGAAATTGAGTTGCTTGAAGAAGAGGTTACAAGCCGTGAACAGCATGTTCTTGCTATGTACAGGAATATTTTTGAACAGTGTGTTAGCCGGCCACCTTCTGAACAAAGTTCTAGTGTGGCTTCACCTGCTCATTCAAAACAAGAATCAAGGAAGCACCCTAGCATAATTTCAAGCGCTTTCTGTTCATCAAAAAACTTTCCCTTGCGACCCCTGCAAGCTCTTATTTCAAATAACGATTTGAAGAATAGAATCTTTGGGTCAAGTCATGCTCCCTTATCAAGTGGAAAAGACAAAGTTTATTTTGGAAAGACTTGTCCTGATTCCACCACCAAGGTAGGATATATGATGTATCCCGATGTTTCTAGTTGCTTGTTTCATTTGCATTAGCTCAAAATGGAAAAAACAGTCCATATATAATATTGCACTACAGATGGAACTAGTATACTAAAGATACTCTTCTGATGTTTGTCCTATCCAACACTCACCTTAATCCTATGTTAGGTTCACGAGAAGTTTTCTTCGATTGAGAAAGGTCCTGTATTGCGAGCTTTGAAAGACCATCTACACCAGTGCCCAAGCAGGCTTTCTGAGGAGATGGTGAAGTGTATGGCAACTATGTATTGCTGGCTTCGTAGTGCAAAATCTGTCAACGCTGAAAACAGTAGGTCACCGATATTGTCAAGGTCCTCCACCAATGTCATACAGCCTCGACACAGTATTATAGAGGATCAAGAATGTTCTTGCAAATCTGCAGTGGAAATATCTTGGATAGCTACACGAAAACGTCATTCTTCTCATGCTTCTTACGCCATGGACAACTACAGGTGAGGTGGTTCTTTGCATATAATTTCAAAACAGTGTTAAACATATGCCTGAGTGTCGAAACTCAATTATTTTTTAGATGCATCTATAAATAAGCTAAGGTAGTAGTGTGCCTTGAGATTAATTCTCTATTTGGAAAAATTAAAACTTAACAACTAGTAGTTCCTTGGTAATATTGGCATGATTGATTTACAATTACCTTCTATGATACATCTATTGCAATTTGTACGATTCATTTCTTGATTTTCCCCCTTTTCTTAGACAATTCTTTTCTGGACATCTTATTATCAATACCTTTGTTCTAGTTCAAAATAGTCAGACTACCAGGACAGCTTCTTCATATTATTAAGTCTTCTGAAACTCAAATGAAGTGTGTTAAAAAGAAATATAGACATGTTTCTCTTTACATTCTTTTTGGACTGTCAACTTAACACGTTTATATTGTTTCCTTCAGAATTCTAGTTGAACAACTCGAAAGGGTGAATGTCAGTCAAATGGAATGTGATCGAAAAATTGTGTTCTGGATCAACGTTCATAATGCTCTTGCAATGCATGTAATATTCACACTCATATGGATTGCCATGGTTTTGATTTACTAGTTTTCAGCACATATAACTTCCTTCTGCTGCTTACAGGCATATTTAGCATATGGAATTCCCCAAAGCTCTCTAAGGAGGTTGGCCTTGTTTCACAAGGTAGTATTTTCTTTATTTGATCATATGCATTATCATCAATCAGAAGCAAATTCGTTAAACCATCGATGAAGAGATTATCTAACACATTGATGAAAGGGCTATTTATATACTTTCTCTGAAGTTCTCTTGACAAGCCAACCATTGCTTTATTGTGATGAAAAGTCTAGGATCATAACCAAGTAACTTGTTTATTTCTTGTAGTATTTAGTTTTTCTATAAATCGGATTATAAAGAAAAGAAACCGCTGCATTTACATGGAACAGCAACTAAAATCTTCATTTGTACCAAAAGCAAAAACCCCTTCTATCTTGTATCTTCTATTAATTACTTGTGGGACATTTAACCTGTTCCGAGGTAACTTTCTTTGACATGTATTTCAAAGTCTTACAATGGTTTTTCTCATTGGTACAACTTTATTCTTGAGAACATCCTTTTAAAAAAAATAAAATTATATTAATAAATCACACTCAATGAATTAACGAGTACAATTGTGTAGTGCAGGCTGCTTACAACATAGGCGGTCACATTATAAGTGCAAATACCATAGAGCAATCGATATTTTGCTTCCGGACACCTCGCCTTGGACGGGTACTCATTTGTTCTTATTGTAAAAACATGCTACCCGTAAATGTACATACATACATTTTCACACATACACACACATGTGAATTGTTGTCAGGTTTATACATGTATGAACAGAGTCTAATGGTGGAATATATTGATCGGTCTAAATAAATCAACCTCTAAATATATTTTATTGTTTTGGTCTGCTAAGCTTTACAATCATTGATACTATGTTGCCGCAGGAAGACATTAACCTATTATTTGAATGTGCAGCTTGATTAAATTGGCATTGCATAGCTATGATTTAATAATCACCTTATCTTCTTGTAAACATAATTGTTTAGTTTTTGTTCTCGGCTTGGACTAAATAATGTAAATAATAACTCTACAAGACAGTTTTTTTAAGCGAGTGAGATACTTAGACCTTCATTAGGACCTTAAGTTATCTTTTTGATATTATATTGTACTTCACTTTTTCTTTAGCAGAATTTGAATAAAAAATAATCTAGTAGAGTTTGATGCTTTTTTATTTACAATCAGTAGAGTTTTATGCTAAAATTACATATCAGTGTTTCATCTGATGATTGTTTGCGTTTTTATCAAACGCAGTGGCTTGAAAGTGTTGTGTCTGCTGCCCTTAGGAAGAAAAGTGGTGAAGAAAGACAACACATCAACTCAAAATTTGGTATTATTGATTCCCAACCCCTTGTCTGCTTTGCCCTTTGCAACGGAGCATTGTCGGATCCTATGGTAATTTTTCTCTTATTTACTTCTTTGTAGTTTGAATATGACCGGGAAATGTGAATGTTAGTTGTGCAACACTTCATTCTTATTGAGTATATATAACTAATCTAGCTCAAATTGATACATTGATGAATCACATCACAGGAAATGATATTTGCAATTCCTGAAATTAAAAAGTTGATCAATAACTTATAGTTGGTGCAATGTTGTAGCTAAAAGTTTACACGGCTTCAAATCTAAGAGAAGAGCTGGATGCTGCCAAGAGAGAGTTTCTACAGACAAATGTACTTGTGAAGAAATCTAGTAAAGTCATTCTCCCTAAATTGGTGGAAAGGTTTTCTAGAGAAGCATCAATCAGCATTGATGATATCCTTGGATGGATCATGGAAAATGTTGACAAGAAATTACATGACTCAATACAGAAGTGCATTGATCGTAAGTCGAACAAAAAGTCGTCTCGGATCATAGAATGGCGGCCTTACAGTTCAAAATTCAGGTACATGTTTTCCAAGGATCTAATAGACAAGCTATGATCTTATTGTCCCTGGAGCATAACTGGTTTGAGGAAGCTAGGAAGTTCATTAATCATTATATGTGCTTAAAGAATTTTCGTGTACATTATAACATAACATGATCTTTGCTTTCCTTAATTAGATAACATACTCTAACTATTTAAAATCATTCCTTGATATTTTGATTTATGTATAAGTGCACCTAATTAACATGTAAGAATAAATTCTACTTTAACTTTGAAGCGGTAACTTGTATGGTTGTTGCACATACCAGTATATTAGACAATAATTTTATGTTGAGCAAAGGTATATAAATGTTGGTATGAGGGGGATATGTAATCTACTAATCTCACAATTGGATCGCATACTACGTCTCCAAAGCCACGCTCCATCTAAGCCCCACCCTAAACTGCACATCTCAGACGCTGTCACCTCCTTCAGCGTCGACAGATCAAATAATCTACTAAATCTGTCCCTAAAAGCCACACCACCCACCCACCCTGGTTCTAATTGATAATATGTCATTGATATGTATCTTCCAATGATTGAAAACAATAAAATAGTCCAAACAATATCATTGCACTCAAATAAAAACATAGTCTATCACCAAATACAAAGACTCTAAATTTTCATTACTGCACAGATATCATTGCACTATTCAATAGAGCAGTAAACTAATTTTATTGAAATAATTTTTAGTTGAGGATATGTACATGAAAATGAGATATGTACATGTGGAATGGTTAATTGAGTGAAAATACTGGGTAAGCAGGCCAAGAGATATTGATATGGGAGAAATGCTCCGACACACCTTCTAACACATACTTTTCAACACACTCTCTTTGATTGGTTGAAATTCACATGGGACCCACCAAAGTTATATGGGACCCACATGATTTGGTGGGACTCATGCGAATTTTAACCAATCAAAGAGAGTGTGTTGAAAAGTGTGTATTAGAAGGTGTGTTGCTAGCATTTCTCTTGATATCGACATGTATTAGGAATGACATTGGGTCTAGGAGAATGAGTCTTATTGTGCAAATTTTAAAAATTGACGACATTAATTATATATTTTTACGCCAAAACTAAAAACTAAAGTAAGGAGATGTCAAATTTTTTTTTTAAGTAGTTTATTGGTTAGATAGTCACTTTTATAAGGTGAATAAGTGGCAATGTCTCTATCAAACTGAGTTAAACTTACTCGGACAGACGATTTCAATTTCTTTTTAAAAAATAAAGATCTCTATCTACTCGTGTTTAAGAACCCGGCGAAATTATGTTTCAAATCACGGTGGATTGAGGATACATGGAAGGATTTCTCTCTTATTTTTTTAAGAAAAAACAATTCCAGTGAGATCCTGTAAACAATTTTTTTTGATAAAAATATATATAAATAAGAGCAAAATTACCCATGTGACTAAACAATTTTTTTAAGAGCAAAATTACCCATGTGACTTCTTGATTTAATTTTAAACTAGACCTTTATCTTTTTTTCTTCATGTTAGTCCTTTAATACTTAAAGGTGCTAGCTAACCGGTAGAGTAAGGTGCAAAGTTCTAATCTCTTTAAATACGGTTATAAAATTATCGTTATTGTCACTTTAATTAATAAAAATATTTCTTACACAATTAAAAAAACTAATAAATGGTTAATGTTTATGTAAATTGATAATATTTATAAATTAAATATTATCTTTGTATGAAAAATGAATTCAAATATTACATAAAATATAAATATTCATAAAATGTATATTGAATTTATTACATGATAAAAAGTAAGAACGAAATTTTTTCAAAAAAATAAAATAAAAATAAGAACGAAATAAATTTGATACTCTCATTTTTAGTCCTAGTAAAATTTTTCGTCGGCATTTTTTGTCCTTAAAAATGCTAAAGGAAAATGTTACGATGACTAAAAAGTGTGTTTTATTTTTGTAAGGATTAAAAATGAAATCTTAGATATATATAGTGATCATTTACTTAATTAGACTAAAAATATATCACAAATATATATAAATATAAAGTTAGTTTTTTTTTCTTCCATGGTGTGTGTAGTTTAAACCATCGTTTAGCAGTGATTAATCTTTATTAAGAAATTTGTGGGACATACAAGGTGAATTCTTCTCTTACCAACAAATTTTTCTTTATGCATAAGAGCGGACCGAGCCCTTGACACTTCCTTAAGTGACCCAAACCCCCTTGTCACTTACTTAAGAGACCCAAGCCCCTTACAAGTTGGACAAATTCATTGTTAACATAATAAATATCATAGAGTGATATTCATGTTTGACCAATTATAATCGAACCATTGACCATTTACTTAAGATATTCAAGTCACTTATCACTTGAACAAATTCATTGAATTCTATATTGTTAAAAAAAATAGATTTTTAAAAATCAGTTTATTTAATTTTAAAAATGCGAATAAAATAAGCCATCATTGATTGATTTGGTTCATATCACTAAGAAAATATTACAAGAACTAAACCAAATTAAACTAACTATTTTTGATTGGTTTGGACAAAAAACTAAACTACCATATTACATCCTTATACACAATAGCAAATAATGTCAAGGTGTATGTATACTTAAAGAGGTGATTAAATTGTTTTGTGCAAAGGGACTTAAGGAGGTAAAGAGTCAACGTTTGCTTTTCAAAAAAGATGATCTTTTTTATTTTTATTTCTTGTCTTCTTTTTTCTATTAGATTATGTTTATGTTCTCTTGAGGCATACCTCGTGTTGAGATGAACATCTTTTGTCGTTTAATATAAGTTTTATTTGCAAAAATTAGTAAATATGATTGTAGTATATATTTAGAGTTTAAGGAGTATAATTTATTATTTAAAAAACAAAAAATACTAAATAATTATTTAATATTTTATTAGTAATTGGCATTTATTTATTTTATTTTAATCTCTATTTGACTTTTATAACTTTATTATTCTAAATGATTCTTTGATAAATAAAAATTTTCATTAATGTTTATAGAATTAAATTTTATTTTTTGACTAAAGAATTAAAATTATTTTACATAAATTATAAAAACTGAAATTATTTTGTCAAAATGAAAAATTCCATTATTCTTGTCAAAAATAAAGAAAAGGAAATTCCCTGATTTTAATATCGAAAAATCTCTATCAGCGCTTGGATCACGCCATCTCCATCAAACTCGACACGTATTTGACATATTTACCCTTCATTTCTCCTCAAATAACCAATCATGTGTAAAAGATGACGCTATATTTCCAAAAATAGCGGTTTTTTCCTATAACCCTAGATAGTTGATACTACTTTCCATCAACAAATCAAAACCACACACGTGTCATAACATTACCCTTTTAACCATTGGATCTAAACTATTTAAGAATAAAACCACTTTTTTAAAATATTTTGATTCCTATCACATCCTTTGCAAAAAAACAAAATTCGTGTAAGTACTTTTTTTCTTTCTCATTCTCATTCTCATCCAAACAACAAAATTCACTTGCGAAGTTCTAGTTTCACTTTCACACCCCCACTCTCGTCTGAACCCTAATTCCTAATTCAATCTGCAAAAACTCGAATCTCACCGGTGAGTTTCATTTCATTTTTTATTTGTGATGTTGAAATTACAGTCATGAATTGATTTTTTTTTTTGTTGAGTAGAATCGTAGATGACTGTACGATTGAGGAATTGGTGAGATCAACGGTGTGGATTTCATCGCCGAATGGAGGGAGGTAGCGTCTCTAGCCTTACTTCTTCTGGTACTGTTCATGTCTGACTCTAGGTTCTTAATTTTGTTTTTTATTTTTTTGTATGATTTAGGGTTAATCATTTTTCTTATTTTCATTTCAATTTGTCATTTTTATTCGAAAAATAATCAATTTGTGATTTTTATTCGAAAAATGACCACTTTGTTCCTAAGTTATGTTAGAACATTATAAAATATTTTAGTATCTTTTATATCATAGTAGAGTATCTCAAAGTATATCTTAGATTAGATTTATATTGTTAATTTTTATTATGACTGGTTCTAGATTTAAAATTGAGTGATGTCGGCTCATGGGCCGGCCCGTCAGGCCCGACTCATTTCTGGCAGCTCAATTTTTGTCTATGCTGGTAAATAAAGATTTGTATTAAGTTGAGTGCTCTGTTGAAACACTAGTTATTCCATTTTTCTCTGATTCTCTTTGTTTTCTAGTCTAAAGGTTAATTTTAAGTTTATTATAGTTGTTGTTATAACTTGGTTTGTTATTAAATTTTTGTGAAGGGGAGAATGTTGTGTCGTGTGTGTGTGTGTGTTAGATTTCTTATGTGAGTCGGAACACTCCACTTAGGTCCAGATCTTTTTTTATAAGAATTGCTTGATCTAATATTTATTTGAAACTTGTTGTTTGTTTTTTGGGATTAGTTGCAGATTTTTTTTAAGAGTTGTTTAGTCTAATTGCTTTTTTCAAACCTGGCATTTTTTTGGATGAGACGAGGCTAATGAAGAAGCCGCCAGATGTTTATAGGGCTTCTTCAACGAAGAAGCCGCTGGATGTTTCTAGGACTTCTTCATCGTAGAAGCTTTCTCAGTAAATACCACGGTGGCCGAGGATTAGCCCATCTGAATGATTTATGAAATCGAAATAACGAGTTTTTCAATTATCTAGGTTTATTTTTTATGATTTTTTTTTCTTCCACATAATAGTTCCAAATGATTTGTCCGATCACTAGACAGTCAACCAATGGCTTTGTTCTCTTGTGTCCCATCCTGCAAAGTGCATTGGGTGTCGATTAGAATATTAGATGGCTATATCTATATCAGTGTCTGGTAACCTCAATTGTTTTGATATAATATTTGGGTTTTCTCTTATTAAGCTATGCTAGGTAATATGTACATATTTGCTGGAAGCTTTGAAAATTGGAATTGTGGGGTAGCTATTAATTGCTGAAAAATACAAGTTTTTCTCCCCTTCGTTAAATTTAGGTTATGCATTTTCTTGCTCTGTATTTGAGTAGTAAATTGTTGTCAGACAAGCAAGACGACATTTTTTTAATTTGAATAACTTGGCTGCTTTTGTATGTGTCTCTGTGCACATGTTCCTACTCATTCATGCATGCATATAACTACATGAGTAGTGATATTTGAACAACTCTTTTGGTACAACTTTTGGGACAACCTTTTGTTCTCTCTTTTCATTGGTCAAAAACAATAGAGAGAGAAAGGAAGAGAGAGAATAAGAAGATAATGTGAGTATGAGAGAGAAAGTTGTACAAAAGTTGTATAAAAATGGTTGTACAAATATCATTTCTCTAACTATATCAAGTTTGAGCACTATTCTGGGTGTTTATCTTATTCTAACAAACTTATTTGCTTTAGGGATTCACCCATGGATTATGATGATAGTGATTTTGAAAGCCAGAATCTTCATTTAGCTGGTGAAGGGAACACCAAATTTCCTCCAGTATATGCTCTCCCTAAGTTTGATTTTGACGAAAGCCTTCAATCAAATTTAAGATTTGATAGTTTGGTTGAGACTGAAGTTTTTCTTGGCATTGAAAGTAACGAAGATAACCAGTGGATTGACGACACATTTTCCCGTGCGGGTAGTAACATAGAGTTCAATTCAACTGCTGCTGGATCTTGCTCTATATCAAGGTATGGCAATGTGTGGTCCGAGGCTGCTTCCTCAGAGTCTGTTGAAATGCTCTTGAAATCTGTTGGACAGGGGGAATATATTCCTAGGCAAACTGTTATTCAGGAATCAGGTGCTTGTGATGAACTGGCCTGCTTAGCTAAGCAAATGGACTCCAATCCTAAACCCGATGGTAGAAATGAATTTAATAATAATGTTACAGATTTACAGCCACCTTTTGATACACATACAAGTTTTTCTGGATTGAAGAAGCATGTAGGAATGGAGCAGTCTCAGACTGGAATTTCCCAAAGTCATGATGGTGACTTTTCCTTCGATGGAAGTTCAGGTATTCCGGAACCAAATGACATGTTCCGAAATATTGACTTACCTATGGCTGAGGGTAGTCCAACTCTCTTTACAAATGATAAAAGTAACATTACTAACCAAAGAGAAGTTGAGACTGTGGCTGATGTCTCAGATCATGGCGAAACTCACGATTCATCAGCACTTGTGGTGGAAACTAATATTACTGAATCATCTCTGCAAAACATTGACCTGCCTATGTCTGAGGGTAGTCCAACTCTCTTTACCAATGACAAAAGTAACATTAGTAACCAAAGCGAAGTTGAGACTGTGGCTGATGTCTCAGGTCATGGCGAAGCTCATGACTCATCAGCACTTGTGGCGGAAACTAATATTACTGAATCATCTATGCAAAATATGGTTGATGAGCAACAAGGTTCACAACAAGCACAAACTAATAATCAAAATGTGGAATCTTCTATGATGAAGGAGGAAGCTGTTGTAGACACACAGACTCTGGATCAAAATGCAGCTAGTGTTGATGCACATCATCCGGATAAATCTCTTTTTTCAACACCCCCACAAGACTCTTTAGAAGGAGGGAGTGTAGTGAAAGGACCTGAGACCGGGTTAAGTAGTTTAGAGGATTCCATGGGAATAGGAACCGTTGCAGTTTCTGACATGCAGAAAGAAGAAAGATGCAGTGAAGACATATGTTCCCGTGATCTGTCTCAGGAAAATGCTAGTGAAAACTTAGTTTTGCTTAAAGATGCGGCAATGGAGGATCAGCCTGTACCAGATACTTGCATATCACCAAAGGTTTCAGTTAAAGATGATTCTTTCTCTGCCGGGCAGGTGATTGAGGATAGCAAGTCCAGTCATCGAATTTGTCCCAATCTCCAGCAAACTGTGGATGTCATTGAGAACAAAACTTACAGTGCGAGCAATGTTCTTGAGGAGAACATTTCATTAAACACTGGTGGTGACCACATGGATTCAGGGATTTTATCTAGCAAGTTGGAGTCATCTATGTTTCCTGCAGAGGAAAATAGGATTTCTATTGTTAGTGAAGAAAATAATGACAACAGGGTTGGAGGTTTTTCCAGTTTCAGTTTGGTGGCTGCTTCAAGAAACTCTTCCATTGTGGGTGAATCGACTCAAACATGTGTAACCAATGAACCTGATAGGCAAAGTGACCCAGAAAAATTTGACCAAGATGTTTCTGTCAATGATGAAGAGAATACAAAGATTCTTTCTGATTCTAGCCAAATGCATTTTGATGTTGCCCAATCCCATCTTGGCGATAAGGGAGTTGTTTCATCGCCTCTTAGTGCAGGTAGCATGGAATCTGAGTTGACAACTTCCACTGTATCGATCAACGTCAAACCTGCCAATAATTCAGGTATATTATTTTATCAGATTAGATTTATCTTGTTACACCAACTCTTAAGTGTTGCACCATTATTGAACCATATTTGAAAAAATGTTAAGAACTTCCCTAAATTAGAAAAACCATAGTTACCATACTGATGCACTGATTCTGGATCAAACTTACTTAATACGATTGCTTCAGAAATAAAGCTGGACCTTAGGATTGAATTTATAATCCTAATTTAAGGTTTATTTTCATCTTATTTTCAGCATCGCAAATTATTTCAGAAAATACTAGATTGACATCCTGTGAGATAATGAATGATCCACCTCCTAGTGAAGTTGTTTCAATTCATCGAGCGACTGGTGACAACGATATTCAAAGGGTAACTACCGTTGAATCACCTTCTGCCGAGGGAAAAGAAGAAATTGAAATGACAATAACAGAGAAAGCTGGAATATCGGCTCTTGTTGGGTCTTCTGAACAGGAAACTGTTCCTTGTCCTGTTAAGGAAACAGAAAAACTTCATCCTTCTGGTACTACTGGACATTTGAAATGTGACATGACAGTAACAGAGGAAGCTGGAATATCGGCTCTTGTTGGGTCTTCTGAACAGGAAACTGCTCCGTGTCCTGTTAAGGAAGCAGAAAAACTTCATCCTTCTGGTACTACCGGACATTTGATATGTGATGTAGCAAGTGACAGGATGCCTGATGTTGGGACTCATGGTGCTGCAAAAATTGGGGAACCGCAAAGAACAACAAATGACAAGGTTACCGAGGAATGCACAAAAGATATTAGTATGCCTCCAGTTCTATGTGAATCATCAGAGAAACAGGGTAACGGTGTCATAATTTCTGTTATTAAGGATGATAAGGAGACTTTACAAGAGGTTCATGAAAAGTCGTCCTCGAAAGAATTAGGTAACCACTAATCCTGTCTTGTCCACTTTCATATGCCCAAGACCATCATGATATGCACTAAACCCCTTCATATCATGATGCTATTACCTATGAGTTTATTAGGTTAAAGAGTATATAAACACTGTGAACTCTGACCTTGTTCAGAATTGGCACTGTGAACTTTAAACCCTCATATTTAGTTCCTGAAATATGGATATTCAGCTAATCGGTCCTTCCATTCAGTTATTGTTAACCTTTTAACAGACTTGTGATGTAGCACATACACGATCATAACTTCCTATTCTATGATATTTGTACTGTCCATCAAATTGCTTATTTTGATCATTATATATAAACAACGAAATCTAAAACTAGTAGTCATATATAATAATTTAAATAAAATAACTACAATTTACTATTTATTTATGTAAAACTACAGAGAAACTGAAAGCATTCTCTAACTAACTTCTTTATCACAAATTCTGTTTTTCATTGATTGAAAACTGTTACAAAGGCTTTATATAAGAGCCTGAAGGGTTACCTGCTATAGCAGGTTAACCTGAATCTGATTTGACACCTGTCAGTGCAGATGCCAGCTGTAAACAGCTGGCTGTTACAAGATTAACACTAGATACAAGCTTCTTAATGCTATTCTATCCTATACACTTATACACCCCCCTCAAACTCTAGGTGGGGCTTCAGCAACATTGAGTTTGGAGCGCATAAGAAGAAACTTGGCAGTAGATACTGGTTTAGTAAGAATGTCAGCCCACTGATCTGTACCAGGAATATGCACAACAGACAACTGCTTTGCCAGGACCTTTTCTCTAACAAAGAAGAGGTCAATCTCCATGTGTTTTGTCCTTGAGTGTAAAATAGGATTGTGAGCCAGTAAGACTGCTGACTGGTTATCACAGAGAATAACAGGAGGGGAAAAAGGAACAGTGAGCTCTTTGAGTAATGTCTGAACCCAAAGAGCATCTGCAGTGGCTTGAGCTAAGGCCCTGTATTCTGTTTCTGTGCTTGATCTGGCAACAACAGGTTGCTTTCTGGACCACCAAGAGATAACATTAGGACCAAAGGAAATAATAGCAGAACCAAATGTGGACCTTCTATCATCAAGGTCTGCTGCCCAGTCAGCATCACAAAACACTTGTAAAGAGAGAGGTTTATGGGTGGGAGCAGGATACAACTTCAAACCAAAGTTTAGAGTGCCTTTTAGATACCTCAAAATTCTTTTGACTGCAACCCAATGAGATTCAAGAGGTTGAGACATAAACTGACATACTTTGTTAACAGAGTATGCAATTTCTGGTCTTGTGATAGTGGCATATTGGAGGGAGCCCACAACTGATCTGTATAGAGAGATATCTTGAAAGTGGTCTGAACCATGTTTAGAGAGCTTGCAGCTGGATATCATAGGTGTATTGATGGAATTACACTCAAGCATATTGGTTTTAGAGAGGAGATCCCTTATGTATTTACTTTGAGTGAGCAGTAAAGTATGGTTAGGAAGATGTTTAACCTCTATGCCAAGGAAATAGTCTAACTGACCAAGATGTTTCAGACTAAAAACAGAGTCAAGCTTAGTAATCAAGGAAGTAACAAGTGAAGTGGAACTGCCTGTGATGATGATATCATCAACATACACAAGGAGATATACAACCTGTTTCTGTTTAGCATAGGTAAATAGAGAGGGATCGCACTTGCTTGCTTGAAAACCAAACTGAAGAAGAGTAACTTTAAGTCTATCAAACCGCTGTCTAGGGGCCTGTTTCAAACCATACAATGCCTTGTGAAGCTTGCAAACCAAACCAGAATCACCATGTTCAAAACCTGGAGGTTGTTGCATATAAACTTCTTCCTCAAGAATGCCATTGAGGAAGGCATTGTTGACATCCAGCTGTTGAATAGGCCACTTGTAGGAAATAGCAAGAGTGAGAATCAACCTGATGGCAATGGGCTTAACAACTGGAGAAAAATTCTCAGTGAAATCAAAGCCTTGAAGTTGATGAAAGCCCTTAGTAACCAAGCGTGCTTTGTATCTATTAATTGAACCATCAGGATTTTCCTTAATTCTAAACACTCATTTACAACCAATTGCTTTTCTATTGGGTGGTAGAGAAACAAGTGTCCATGTATGATTTTTCTGAAGAGCTGCATACTCTTCCTGCATAGCTTTTTTCCATTGAAGATCAGCCAGGGCTTGTTTAACAGTCTTAGGTTCAGTGTGAGTCAACAAAAGAGTAGGGTTGACACGTGGCAGAACTATACCAGACTTGGAACGAGTTGTCATGGGTGAATATTAATAGGAGGATTAGGAGTTGAAACAGAAACTGACTGAGAGAAAACTAACTGCTGAGAACCATCAGCAGAAGATGCAGACTCAGGGTGAGAAGAAGAGACAGTAGATGTAGGTGAAATAGCAGATATGTTAGAAGGAGGGGATGGGGAAATATGTAGGGTAAAAGGTTTAGAGAGACTGACAGTAGAATTGTGTATTGGAAGAGATGAAAGAGTGACATCCTTAACAAGAGTAAGAGGGTCATAAGGTTTATCAGTAAACAAATCAGAATAAGGGAACCTATATTCATTGAAGAGAACATCCTTAGAGATGAAAATCCTGTCACTAGGAGACAAACATTTATAACCCTTATGAGATGAAGAGTAACCTAGAAACAGACACTCATGAGATCTGAAATCAAATTTGTGAGCATTATAGGGCCTGAATAAAGGGAAACAAGCACAGCCAAAAACCTTTAAAAAATTATAATTGGGTTTTTGATGATATAAACTTGATAAGGGATTTGAAAATTTAGAGAGGCAGTGGGAAGTCTATTGATGAGGTAAACAGAGGCTAAAAAGGCATGATCCTAGTATGTTAGAGGAAGAGAGGCTTGTGTAAGGATGAGTTAGGCCCCAAATTTCAACATGGTACCGGAGAGGAAGCCATGGATCGGAGGTTAATCTGATACCATGTAAAACTACATAGAAACTGAAAGCATTCTCTAACTAACTTCTTTATCACAAATTCTGTTTTTCATTGATTGAAAACTATTACAAAGGCTTTATATAAGAGCCTGAAGGGTTATAGCAGGTTAACCTGAATCTGACTTGACACCTGTCAGTGCAGATGCCAGCTGTAAACAGCTGGCTGTTACAAGATTAACACTAGATACAAGCTTCTTAATGCTATTCTATCATATACACTTATAGTTTAATTTTTCATTTAAATATTATTTTAAATGACTACGGTTTTTAGGGTTTGATTTTCTTTTTTTTTAACTTCTTTTTTTTTTGAAATATTTTGTTTGACTCATTTATTAATATGTCAGTACATTAGTATTTTAAATTTTGTTCTTTGTTTATTTTTTCAAATTGCAAGTACATCCGTGGTTTGATAATATTTGGACAGGACTAATTGATGAAAAAGTTATAGTTTAAGGATTAAATAGAAGATTTTAAGATAGTCATGCACCAATTTGCAAAAGGGTCAACATGTAAGGCGTTATATATTATTTTTTATTCAAAAAAAAAATTAATCAGGATAGGGAAGAAGTGTGTAGATAGCTCTGAAAGGTATGGAGACCTCTTAAAAAAAGAAAAATTCATCAGGTCATCTCTTTGAACATGAGATTATAAAACTCCTACGAGCGGAAACCCACAAGAGGATAGAGAAACAAACCTATTAGTTAAATGTCTATGGACTTAAAACAAGTCTATAACTGCCACATTGTATTTTGCAACCCTTACCAATGGCTATAAATAACCTTGTCATAATTTAGTTTCATCTTATGCTGAGTTATTTTGTTTGTAATGTGCGTGTCATGTTCTTTCTATCATTGAATTTATTCATTTCCATATGAATTACATGATTTAACTTTTTACTTGCTTGCAGGTGACGTTTTACTTGGGAACAACGACTCCACATCTTCTGCTCCTTTGCCCAACTCTTGTGTTGAGCTACCTGAGACTGGAACCCTTGTTACCAATAGTAGTTGCAGTCCCTCTAGTACATTCAGAATCCCTTCTCAAACTGAAAAGGACGAGAGTCGAGGTACGGCTTCTGCTAATCGGAATCCCCCAGAATCTGATTTAAAAAATACTGGTGCACGTAATACAATGTCTACTGCTCAAGTTATAAAGAGGAATACTGCATCTGAAGATGAGAGAAGCTCAACTCCTGAGATAAATTTTGTAGCCGTTGATTTATTCAAAAAGGACATTGCGGATTTGGATACAGATGTTGGCAAGAGACAATCAGCCCCTGTTATCGCAACCAACAATGCATCAATAGTAAGCTTGCTGTTATTTATAATCCAAGCCAATAAATTGTTATCCGTAATTCTGAATAGTATTTTATTTATTGCTTATATTTCACGATTGATTTTCTTCAGGAAATTACAAGCGGTTTTATTATAAGGTTCATCATTATGTGAAATGCTTGGATGAATTTTTGTTATTTTCGTTATGAATGACAAATTATCTTATAGACTTCTTTTTACATTTTTTTTTCTTCCTCTGTTTCATTATTGAAGGCTTTGGCAGAATCTCCTTCAACATCTGGGCTAGGTCCATCAAAAACGAAAACTGTAGCAAATATCACCCATGGAAGTCCACAAATTTCAGATGGAGGAGTAGCTCTTGGTGCGTCTAAAGCTACGCCTAAGCGCAAAGCTAGGCAATCATCTAATAAGGCAACTGGAAAGGAACCTGCTAGAAGAGGTGGTCGTATGAAAAATGCAAGTCCTGCGTCTGAAAAAGGCGATAAATCAACCAAAGTTTCCCTTAGCCCATCTCCCGGTTTCAAGCTGATGCAATCAAATGAGGTGCAGCAGTATGGGCACATTGATTCCAATAGTGCAAAGGCATATTCTCTTGTAAATACTTCAACATCTAGCCTTCCAGATTTGAACACTTCTGCTTCTTCACCTGTCTTGTTTCATCAGCCTTTCTCAGATCTGCAACAAGTACAATTACGTGCACAGATCCTTGTCTATGGAGCATTGATGTGAGTTCAAATGTTGATTTTGTTGCATGCTATTTAATCATAGTGGATACTAATGTAATGTGTGCATGTAGTTGCAAATCATCAATCCTGCATTTCTTCACCTATTTCCGATACGAGATCTCACCTAACATCCCTCTCTCACATAATCTGATGGCTAATTAGAAAAATGGAGAATCATAGCTGATTGTATTTTTTGCCTTTTGTTATAATTGGTATGTTTAAACCTGTTATTTGTTCAGTCACAGTATTATCAGAGTTCAAGGTGCATGGGAGACATTTAGATCTGCATGATGTAGCTGTTAATTTTCTAAATTTTCTGGCATGATAATCAATTGTCCTAATTATTGCTTTTACTTGTTGCAGTCAAGGCACAACACCGGATGAAGCACATATGATATCAGCTTATGGGGGGACAGGTTAATTTTATGTATTTATTGTGAATTACTTGCATGGTTTTTTTTCTCTTTCTTTTCTTTGTTTTTTAAACAAGATATTGAGTTCCTAGACATTGTGTTGTTAGATGGTGGAAGGAACCTGTGGGAGAATGTCTGGCGTATCTGCATGGAAAGGCAGCGTAGTCAAAAATCTCATCCTAATACCCCAGAAACACCTCTTCAGTCAAGATCTGGTATTTTTTATGATTTTTTCCACGTATTGTTTTTTTGCTGGTTTGATTATTTGACGTGATTGTTTAACTCTATAATTGATATCTGCAGCTGCTAGAACATCTGATTCGACAGTTAAGCAAAGTGTACTTCAAGGCAAAGGTATATCTTCGCCTCTTGGTAGAGCTAGCAGCAAGCCTACTCCAACTATTGCTAACCCCCTAATACCTCTATCATCTCCTCTTTGGAGCCTACCAACTCTCTCTGCTGATTCCCTGCAATCTAGTGCTCTTGCAAGAGGTTCTGTTGTGGATTATTCCCAGGCACTTACTCCATTGCATCCTTATCAGTCTCCATCTCCGAGAAATTTTCTTGGGCATAGCACATCTTGGATATCCCAAGCCCCTCTTCGTGGTCCATGGATTGGTTCTCCAACTCCTGCGCCTGACAGCAGCACCCATCTTTCTGCATCACCTTCCTCAGATACAATTAAGTTAGCTTCAGTTAAGGGATCTTTGCCTCCTTCCTCAAGCATAAAAGATGTTACTCCTGGTCCTCCTGCCTCCAGTTCATGCTTACAAAGTACTTTAGTTGGGACTGCTTCGCAGCTTGACGCAAACAACGTGACAGTACCACTTGCTCAGCAATCTTCAGGTCCAAAGGCCAAAAAGCGGAAAAAGGATGTGCTATCTGAGGATCATGGTCAGAAGCTTTTGCAGTCTCTGACTCCAGCTGTCGCTAGCCGTGCATCTACTTCTGTTTCTGCTGCGGCCCCTGTTGGCAATGTGCCAATGTCTAGTGTTGAAAAATCTGTTGTGTCTGTATCTCCTCTAGCTGATCAACCCAAAAACAATCAGACTGTCGAGAAGAGGATTCTGTCGGATGAGTCTCTTATGAAAGTTAAGGAGGCTAGGGTACATGCAGAGGAAGCGTCTGCTCTTTCTGCTGCTGCAGTGAATCATAGCCTAGAGTTATGGAATCAGTTGGATAAGCATAAAAATTCTGGATTTATGTCGGATATTGAGGCCAAATTAGCTTCTGCAGCAGTGGCCGTCGCTGCTGCTGCAGCTGTTGCAAAGGCAGCAGCTGCCGCTGCTAATGTTGCATCGAATGCTGCATTTCAAGCAAAATTGATGGCTGATGAAGCCTTGATTTCATCTGGCTATGAAAATACCAGCCAAGGTAACAATACTTCCCTTTCTGAGGGTACTAGTAACTTAGGACAAGCTACACCTGCTTCCATTTTGAAGGGTGCTAATGGCCCCAATAGCCCTGGTTCTTTCATTGTTGCTGCAAAGGAAGCTATTAGGAGGAGAGTGGAAGCAGCTTCAGCGGCCACCAAGAGAGCTGAAAATATGGATGCTATTTTAAAGGCTGCTGAGCTTGCAGCAGAGGCTGTATCTCAAGCAGGAAAGATTGTAACTATGGGCGATCCTTTGCCATTAATTGAATTGATAGAAGCTGGCCCAGAAGGATGTTGGAAAGCATCCCAGGAGTCTTCTCGGGAAGTTGGATTATTGAAAGACATGACCAGAGATCTGGTGAACATTGACATGGTCAGAGATATTCCTGAAACTTCTCATGCACAAAACAGAGACATTCCATCTAGTGGAATTTCAGCTTCTATCATGATCAATGAAAAGAATACAAGAGGACAGCAGGCACGCACTGTTTCTGATTTAGTCAAGCCTGTTGACATGGTTCTTGGATCTGAGTCTGAAACACAGGATCCGTCTTTCACTGATAGGAATGGATCTGAAAATCTTGAAGAAAATACTTTCAAGGAGGGCTCACTTGTAGAGGTTGTTTTCATTGTCCTTTATTTCTTTTTCAACTTGAACCAGTGAAAGTAACTAGGTTAATGTCAATGGCTTCATTTTTCTAGTATCATCTTTGATTACGAATGATGATTAGCTTTACAACTTTGAAAATTAATTTGTTGCTTTTAAGTTAGATTTTTGGTGAACCTCACCTAGTGAAAAAGGTTTTGTTGATTGTTGTTGCTTTTGAATTACAATTTTCATAGATAGTAAACTGAAGCTATCATATGTATCAGGTCTTCAAAGACGAGGAAGGTCATAAAGCTGCATGGTTCATGGGCAATATTTTAAGCTTGAAAGATGGTAAAGCTTATGTATGCTACACTTCGCTTGTCGCTGTTGAAGGTTAGTCAAGCTTATACGTGCTTGTACTTTGATGAGATTGGAAATATCTTATTGATGTGTGTGACTGCATTTCCAATCTTTGGCTATTCATAGAAAAGCCAATGGATTGTTAATTTGGCTCGTGTCTCTGTACATATAGGGTGTGTTTGGATTGAGGGTTTAGGAGGGAAAGGGAGGGGAGGGCTTATTTTTATTTTTAAAATTACGGTCAATGTAAAATGTTTTTTTAAAATAAATTAAGTGTTTTTGAAGTATTATATGATCATTTATCATATTGTTAATTCAGTTTTCTAAAAATCATTTTATAATATCCGTAATTTAAAAAATAAAACTAATCTCTCCCCTCCCTTCCCCTCCTAAACCCTCCATCCAAACACACCCTTAGGAGGATTTTTCTAAAGGAGATCAATGGAATGGAAATGTTTCAAAACTATATAAACTGACTTGCTGGTATTTGTTATGAATTTGTTTGTCACAAGTAATAAGTAATTACTTTATAACTGGGGCTTTAGAAATAGATTTTATGCATTTGTGAATACATCATTGAAATGTAGGTGGTTATAATATGTTCATGTTGTCTTCCATGGCCTGACTGTAAATGTTGTGATAGAACTATATAAAGTATAGTTTTGAAACTTGAACTCCTATAAACCACCGAACAATAAAAAACAAGTTTTTAACAAATTTTTAGAAGTTTGTAAAGCAATAAAAATAGTGTTACAAATTAGTTATCAACGACATTGGAAATTGTAGAGAAATTCAACAGGGGTGATCATTCAGAGTCATTCCCCACCATTAAATTGCTCATTTATGTTAAAACAGATTGAAGTGCAGTACATATTTACATATCAAAGGAGAGAAGTGTAGATTTTGATTTTAGAGGGGATGAGTGTATAATTCAAGGTTCTTTTGTGGGATAAAAGTGTAATTTACCCTTTCATTTTCAAGTTTCATTTTAAAGGTGTTTATAAAATAGATGTTTGTGTTATCTCCCATGGCCTGCTGTAAACATCTCGATGCTGTTGACCTGTCGGCCCTTTTTTTAATTGGTATCTTTTTCTTTTGTGTATTAGTGAGTAGTCATTCATTATGAAATTAAGAAAAGTTACTGTTTCACTTGCAGGGCCTATAAAGGAATGGGTTTCACTTGAATGTGAAGGAAACAAACCACCCAGAATACGCACTGCTCGCCCTCTGACTAGTTTGCAACATGAAGGAACGAGAAAGAGACGCAGAGCAGCTATGGGAGATTATGCATGGTCTGTTGGGGATAGGGTTGACGCATGGATACAAGAAAGGTATCCTTTAACAGCAACTGCTTCAGTACACTCTCACCTTATTACTCCTTCCATCCCTTAATATAAGCCCTCATTGCAAATTTCACATAGATTAAGAAATGCATCTAGGAAATTGAAAGAGAGCTTATATTTAGGGACAATTTTTTTTCTCAATGGGTGCTTAGAACTAGGGACAAAGGGAGTATTTATGTATATACAATATAATATCGTCACTATGGAGTTTCCTAACGTGATAGTTTTGTTATCAGCTGGCGGGAAGGAGTAATCACAGAAAAGAATAAGAAAGATGAAACAACTTTAACTGTCCATATTCCTGGTATGTATATTCTTTGATTTGATAAAACATTTTTTCTGTCAGGCCCAGTTTATTTTACCAAACTAAAGCAAGTTAGCACCTGATTTTGGAAATAACAAACTGATTGGTTTTTTGTAGCTAGTGGAGAAACATCGGTTCTTAGAGCTTGGAATCTCCGCCCATCCCTTATTTGGAAGGACGGGCAATGGCTTGAATTTTCCAAGGTGGGAGCAAATGACAGTTCTACACACAAGGTACTCTGTTTCAACTTCTCATGATGTCCCAGCTGCATGCTTGTCTGTCTGTGCTAAGTTTTACAATTTTGTATACAGGGTGATACACCACATGAAAAGCGACCAAAGCTGGGTAGTAATGCAGTAGAGGTGAAAGGGAAAGACAAGATGTCAAAAAATATTGATGCTGCAGAGTCTGCAAATCCTGATGAGATGAGATCGCTTAATTTGAATGAAAATGAGAAAGTGTTTAACATTGGTAAGAGCAGCACAAATGAAAGCAAGCAGGACCCACAGAGACAGGTGAGGTCTGGTCTTCAAAAAGAAGGGTCAAAAGTGATTTTTGGAGTTCCTAAACCTGGGAAGAAAAGGAAATTTATGGAAGTAAGCAAGCACTATGTTGCACATGGGAGTAGCAAGGTTAACGATAAAAATGATTCGGTTAAAATTGCAAATTTTTCCATGCCTCAAGGTTCAGAACTCCGTGGATGGAGAAATAGTTCCAAAAATGATTCTAAAGAGAAACTTGGAGCTGACTCCAAGCCCAAGACTAAATTTGGAAAACCACCGGGTGTTTTGGGTAGAGTGAACCCACCAAGAAACACCTCTGTATCCAATACAGAAATGAACAAGGATTCTTCAAATCATACGAAGAATGCTTCACAGAGTGAAAGTCAGGTGGAGAGAGCTCCCTACTCTACAACTGATGGAGCGACACAAGTACCGATCGTATTTTCATCACAGGCAACTTCGACAAATACTCTTCCTACTAAGAGGACATTCACATCGAGAGCAAGTAAGGGAAAACTCGCCCCTGCCAGTGATAAGCTGCGCAAGGGTGGTGGGGGAAAGGCTTTAAATGACAAACCCGCAACATCAACATCTGAACCCGATGCCCTTGAGCCCCGGAGATCCAATCGCAGGATCCAGCCAACTTCCAGAGTATGTTATGCTTCTATAACTAATAATAGATAGTGGTTGTTCCTAGTTGTGATAAATGAATTTTTTTTTTTTATCTTTTTCCTAATTGTGTGTCCATTTTTACTGTCTTTGTAAACCCATAATGAGAAATGCTAGGACACTCTTTTTAGCACTCTTTCCAACACTCGCTCTTCTATTGGGTGAAATCTAAGTTGGTCTCGCCACTTTATGTGGGATCCATTTCTAAAGTCTGGTTCCCACATGGATTTCACCAAATATAAGAGTGAGTGTTAGAGAGTGTACATAGCACTCCTCAACCATAATATACCCCGCATTTTAATCTTATGCTGTGTTTGACTTGTGGCAGCTATTAGAAGGATTGCAGAGCTCTTTGATGGTCTCAAAGATTCCTTCAGTTTCGCATAATCGTAATATTCCCAAGGGTGAGCATCCACGAGTGCTTTTGTTGTCGGTTGAGTTTAGTCTATCTTTTAGCATTCGAACTGATCGTCTGTAAATTGTAACAGGTAATAATCACCAGAGTTGACCTACTGGAAGGAGTTTGCAATGCCGTACAGTTATTAGATGACCGACACACCCAGCATAGATTTGTATATTTAATTATAATTTATAATAGGGAAAACCTAGGAATGGAAATTCTTGTTTCCTTTGTTTTAGGCAGAGAGACTATAGCTCAATAGATGGTTGGTCATATTGATCTAGTATTATTATTTAAATGTGATTTGATCCTTTGGTGTTGTGGCTGTGTAGGTTGTGCCGTATATGAAAGTTACCTTGTTTGTAGAGGTTCATCAAATTTATGTGTGATTCGTCGCACACCCTCTGGCTATTTATTGACATCCAACAGCTCCGATTCTACTTCCTCTTCTTTTTAAAATTTTGCTAGGGCCAGCATTAATTTGTGTTAGAGTCGAAATGTCTAGCAAACTATTTTCAAGAGTATTAATGCTGGTGCTTTTTTTTTTTTTTCATCTAAGTTGGTCGACAAATTTTAGCTTATTTTTAATTGAGAATTTTTTTCATGTGTTTACAGTGTAAACATTTTTTTTTTGTGCATTCAAACAAATTATGCTAACTAGATATTTGTAGAGATGTTTCACAAACTAATATAAAAAAGTGACATTATGGTGTATTGTATTTTGATTAGATATATAAAACATTTAGTCGTGCAAATTCTATCCTAATCATTTATGTAATCTCATCAATGACCAGTCATTTATGGAACCCAAATAAATTTAATTTGTCCATTTTATATGTTCAATCTATTAAGATTTGAGTTTTGAAATGAATTTTTAGATTCAATACCTTGTGAAGAATATGGAACTCTTTAATTCAATCACAAATTATTTATGCCATCAATATATGTATTTCAAAGTCCCGTAAATACCGCTCAAATGGATATAAACTAAAGAAACATGTAAATACCGCTCAAATGGATATAAACTAAAGAAACATTTATGAAACGTGGATTCAAACCCACAATACCTCACTTCTTTGCAGAAAGTGAATTTTGTTGATGAGCTCTTTTAAGTAGAATAAAATAAGTCATTCAGTTTTTTTGTTTGAGGTTATCTAGAACACTATCACGTTCTACAGCTATAAACTTAATGTAATATACACAAAGCTTATGTATTTATATTTATCTATTAACATTTGGCAACGCATTGATGTCTCTAGGACCTAAACTAAGCCACCCATTTATCCTAAGACCCTCCTGATGATTTACAATTACAATTGGAGTGTGAAAATGGAGGCACTGTGGCATTTCATTTTGTCAATTGATGTTCTGCTGTCGAATACAAGCTAGCGGGCGAGGTGGATCCATAGCAAAAAAATTCCCCACACAATAACCTCCCTCGTCCAAAGTTGCTAAATTTACCATGTGCTGGTCCTTCTAGTTCCTTTGAACATTGATTCATCTTTTGCAGTCTGCCAGTCAGGTATCAATCTTTGTACCGAGTTTTTCATCGACATATGGTCTCTCACAAACACAGGAGCTGGGAAATTCGTGATGGTCATCTCTTCCAGGTCTCATCTCATCTGGCTCTCCCATGAATCCTCTTTGGCATGCCTTAACCTTTCTGGCGAAGGTATGCCAATCCATCTGATGCCTTCCCGCGAAAAGTGTACTAAGCTTCTTTGCATTTGGTCTAATTGTTCTTTTGTGACCCATATATCTCCTATTATAAACAAAGAGAATTAAAGAAATGTTAAACAGAAGGCTCTTTAACCAAAAATCAAAGGTTGAGGAAAAATAGGCAGTAAAAGTGATTGATACTAATAATAATAACCCACAGAAGCACATGTGCATGATAACTTAAAAGAACCTGAATCTCTGATATACATACTTTTGCATCAAGTTTGGAATTTATTGATTATAAAAAAGAGCCAAACCAAAATTCCATACACAAGCTTTACAGAAACCCCCTGTAACAAGTTATACTTTTCATGGGAGAATTTTTGCTTTAAGAAAAATCAAATCAACTCAAAACACTTTATTGTAAATGACAAAGTTGAAAAGGAATGGTAAATAAGGAAATTTATGTATCCGCAATTATTAACTATTGGAAAAAACAAACTTTCACTTCAGATTACTACGTTAATTAGGTATAGCTTAAACTCTACTATTCAAATATTAGCAAAGCAGTTGCCTTTATGTCATACAAGATTTGAATTGAATGTTACCCCACCTAATCTGCTATCCACAACTATGTCCAATTTTATTTCTGAACAGGGTTTTGCTAATTTTATTAAGTGAAGGTGCCTATGGTCTAAACCACATTTGGAGAATGGTCATTACTCCTTAGCAGAGAGCATTGTGGGCTAAAGCTAAAGTATACAAACTTATTTAACAAAAGTAATGGCCTAGGAACTGCATATATTATACTAAAACAACATCAACTTTCCTTGAAACTTTTCAAAATATGCCTGATAATTGGAAACTGTTCAAGTTGGGAGAGCACACATCCTAGAAGGTTCGTAAAATAATCAACAGATAAAAAATGTGAAGGAATAGGTCATATCTCCATTGAACACATTACAAGAATAATTTTTAACACAATTTTGTATCATATACTCTGTTTCTTTCGACAACTTCGATTTTATAATTTATTCCTTTTCTGAATATAAGAATGCCAGTGAATAAACAGAACATAAACAAGTTTTCCTAATTTCAAGCGGAAACCACACAGCTGACCAATCTCCCACCTATTTCTAATATAGTAACCACGCTTCCTAACAGAATAATCATCACTACCATTCTAGCTATTCCATTACTAGACGTGGACAATCCTTTGTTGATTGTGTTTAAATGACATTTAAAAAAACAAGAAAGCCCATTGATGTAATAAACGAACAAAAGGAGGACACCATAGTAGTTTTGTATTCTTACCTTCGACCAGCTAGAATCTTGGCCATGTTGCCATTGTTGTTAGTAACAAATACATCGCTTTCATCACAAACAATGTAGTCTACAGCGGCTAGGCGGGACGAGAATGGAAGAAATGGTTTCAGCTCTTCATCAGCAAGCATCTCCTTTGTATATATGTTAGGGAAAAGATCTTTGAGAGGCTGCATAGTCTCGTCCCCTCCATATATTTCTCCCGATGCAACATAGAGGTATGTGTCATTTGTAAAACCAAGTGCACGCAACATCAAACCCACTTCATGAGGAGTAAGAGGACATTTCCCTCGCTTCCGTTCTCCATCTGGGCTCAAATCCTATTTTATCACAAGGCAGCGACTCAATCATTTCATGTCAACATAAAGATAAATAATTAGCTTCAAATTTAAGAAGTATTGCATGGCAAAACAATTTTTACTTAGAATGCATATCCGGCTATGTTTCAAGAAACAGTGTAGGTTTTCAACACATTCAGAAAGTCAGCACTGTTAAGAAAGGACAAAATGCCACACTCTTGCTAGTCGAATGGTTAAGACTTAAGATTGTATCATTAGAAGTCAATGGATTGTAGTCTTACTGGTAATGTTGTCCACCTTTTTCTGATTTCACCAAGCTCATTTCTTTCTTTCTCTCCCCCACCAAAATAACAACCTGAAAAGGCTAGCATATCTGGTTCAAATCTGCAATAAAAGAATCATGAATGATTGTTAGTGGCAATTACAGAGGATCCCCTGTGCATCCCAAACTCTCATTTCTAGCAATGGAATGAAACAATAAAATTTGTTATTAATGTATTGTTGTTATTGAGTTGCATGAGAAAGTTGATTTTGAGGTCTCATTCTGTAGCACCACAAACCCAAAGTAACAGTAAACAAATACTCGCAAATATTTCACATTTATTTACATGATTAAATGACTTTCATTCAATTTCAAAACATTGTAAGGAAGTTGTGCAGAAAAGCAAAACCTCAAATGGACTGCTATGAAACGGTGAGCCATCTTCTGCATTCTCGTAACAATTGTTTGACCAAGTTCTTGAATAGGTTTTGTGAATCTCAAAGCATGGAAATTAACACGGCATCGTAGTTTTTGTAGCTCGTCATCAAGGTGATTCGCAAGTCTAAAGTCGAACTTCGTCAATTGTACAACCTGAAATATCTCCTAAATGTTAGTTACTCAATCACCTTACCACTACCAAATTCACAGAAACACTGCAAATTGACCAAAACCAAGTTCTTATGATTCATCAAGGTAGTTATTTGGTGAATGAAAACATCCATTAAAATAAAAAATTTAAACAAGTGGCCACACCTGTCGTCTCAAAAGAATTGGCAAAACTTGATCAAGATAATAATCGGGTTCTGATTTCCTTGGGACACGCATTGTGTATGGGGGTTTTTCCATTGATCTCATCACCTTATCCGGAACTCTTTTGACAATAGTAACGTCTTTTGCGAGATAAGAAATGAACCAATCAACATCGAAAATATTGATAAAGTCGCTGTATTCAAATTTCAAACAAAAGTATCCTCATTAAATGAACCATTAAACTTGATTCTTATATGGACTGCTTGATAGAATCTGCAGTTACCTGTCATCCTTCCAATAAGAATGATGATCCAACTCAGGTACAACCAGCGTAGCATTAAGAATTCGTGCAACAACTACAGCATCTGTTATCTGGATGAAGAATCATAATTGTCCAGTCATAATCAAAAATCTCAAAAAGCCTCGTTCGTATTCACAGAAAACAACTGAACCAGAGCTAATTCTCATTTCATGACGTAGCATATCACAAAACGCATGTCCTACTTACCCCAGTTCTTTGTTGATTCAATCCTCCACTAGCTGCAATAAGCAAGTAGCCATTTGACATCTGCTCACGCACAGCAGCTATATTATCCGGTTATGAAAAGAAGAAAGAGAGAAATGGAAAAGTTAGTGTAGTACTGAACCCATTCTTGAGAAGATCATTTGTTCATGAACAAACCAAAATACAAAATGGAGCTCTTCAATTTCAATCTATTCACAAATCCACTAACACAACACCCACAAATGAAACATTCAATATGAGTACAATGCACGTTTCACTCGATACAACAGTCTTTCAAGGACAATACTTGTTTAGCTCATACTCAATGCATACATATTTAGAATCAGAAGATTTAGTAATCCCTACAATTATAGTGTTTTTTGGTTATAATACCTGCAAAAAAAATTAGTTTGAGTATAGTCGCTGCAACTACAAAAGACGTTGCTTTTTGGTCTCTGACGTCGTATGTGCCCAATTAAGCTGACGTTGGAGACTAAAAGCAACAGTTTTCGAATTTGCAAGGACTGAATCCAAAAAAATAAAAAACTTGCAGGACCAAAACAAAAAAAGCGTTGTTACTAGCATAGACTAAATACCTAAAATGCATTTCAAAAACTAAGAAAAAACAATCAATGCAAAACAAACCAATGATGAAAATACGAATTAAAAATTTGATTAAGAAACTTACGAGCATAATCGCGGCCTCTGTCACTACATCCATAGTAATATTTAGACAATTTGGATTTCCATATATCAATTGGTGCACGGTAATGCCCATCCTACAAAAAATAAAAAAATAACAAATTTATAATTAAAGACAAATAAAAATAAAAATAGAAGGATTAATAAGGAATGAATTAAATTAATTACCAATCTAGAGTAAAAAGTAGGGTGAACCAATCGATGAGAATACCATTCAAGATCAGAAAGCATGTGACCAGTAAGAAGCGAAATTAAACCCAAAACAAAAAGCATCAAACCACAAACCAAAGACCACGAGATCGTCATGTTGTTCTTTCGGGAACAAACATGCTGCTGCTGTTGTTGTTTCTTGTTGTTGTTGTTTGATAACAAAGCTAGGTTCGTTGATAATACTCCTAACCTCCAAGCCTTACCTACTACACTCACACCCATTTCAGCTTTGGATTGGATTTAGGTTTGGGAAGGTTACATACACAAACCCAAAACCCTCATTGTTTTTTTTTTTGTTAGTAATGTATGAACATTGGTGAAGGTGTAAAGAAAGTAATTAGTTGTTTTTATGTTGAAGAGGAGTGAAGAAAGAAACAGAAGAAGTGTGTTGTTGTTGGTTTGATTTGATTTGGTTTGGTTTTGTGTTGAAGAGTGAAGAGGAAACAGCAACACAACAACACCAACACAATTGTCCTTTCTTACAAAGCCAATATTTATTATTATATATTTTATTGTGTGTATTACTTATTATTATTAGTACTAAGATTTTGGGATTGGATCGGAACAAAGATATAATTTTAGTTTAGTTTCTTAATAAATAATTTTAATTTAATACTGAGGTGGAAATGGAATAACGTGATGGAAATGGGAAGAATGTGATAGAAGTGGATGGATGCATTACATTACATATGATATTATGACTTTATTTATTGTGGTTGAAATGGGTTAAGAATAATTGCCGCAACGCCGGATAAAGTGCTGACTAAATGGTGTACTAGTGCTAGTTATTACTATTAAATTTACATTTGAAGGACTAATAAATTGTTTGTAGGTTTTCAAGGGTGAAATTGGATCTTGAAAATTGCAACTTTAAGGAGAAAATGTCACCCTTCCAGTATGACAACCGTCCGTTTATAGGGAACGTAATTTACATCCGTGCCCGTCTTCTAACCGAGAACAATTCTTACATAGACACAAACTCAAATCAAATTTATTTAGTCACATCATTTAAATCTATTCTCTTTTAATTTTTTTCATTTGTAAGTGTGTGTCTAAATAAAATTAATTTGGGTTTGTGTCTAAGTTAGAATTTCGCCTCTAACCGATGTGTGACCAAATAACGTATCTAAATATATGTGTACACAAAAGTTACTCATTAGTAATATATTGAGTCCGTAAAAGTTCAATTATATATGTGATATATTTGACAGAGATAATCAACTCTTGAGACTTGCATAAGGCCTCCCTTTGCAACCCATCTTTTCATTCTTTTTAATACTCTCTTGTCATTTGTTTTGTTATTTTGTTTCGCTAGAAATATGGCTGTGATGTACAGTGAGCATAGTTCAGTTGTAGAAATATTATAATATATAGAATTCTATGGTCGAAATCAAAATTTCCAACTTATTTAACCTAAAAAATGAATTTTAACTAATAGACTATTTGAAAAGGAAAAAAAAACTTGCTTGTGATGTTGCAGAAGTTTTTGGTTGGGAAACAGAGTGGACAAGAAGGAAAGGCATGTGATATAACAATGTCATTAAATATGTTTTAATCTGGCTTGTGTTATGTTTGCGGTTAACTTCAATAGTGTCATTATTATGCGAAAACGAAATACAGTAAGGAACATCACACATTAGTAGCTGTTTTCTTTTATGGATAATTAAGTAGTTGTTGTGTTGACGTGGTTCAAATTTATTTGATAGGGGAGTGTGTGTTACACAAAATGCAGACATTTGCAAAACGAAGAAGACTTCTCCTATTGAAGCTTACGGCGGAGGAATGTACCCCTCCCAGCTGCAAGTCAATTTTATTTGGACGATAAATTGATAATGAGGGCGTTTCTCTCTTTTTAAAATAGATCTTTAGTAAAATAAAAATGTTTTTTTTTTTTAGCCAAGTTTTGATAAAAAAATCAGAATAAGAACTTTTAAACATGAAACGAAATAAAAAAAAAAAATTAAGTGAAAGAGAGGTGAAATTTACTTAACGATGTCGTTTGGATTCGTCACTCCTATGTTGTGGTAAAGGGGAAATGAATGGTTTATGCGAAAAAGAAATGATTGTTGTGATCTTTTAATGAAATAACTTTCTAAATTGACAGATTAAGTAATTATACAAATTGAAGATGGTTTAATAGTATCAGATTTATGTCTCTAAATGAGAACGTTTAATGGCATCAGATTTATGTCTAGAAATGAGAACTAGAGTTTAAAAAAAACTCAAACGTGTACCCAATAAAGAAAAAAAGTGACATATTTTATTATTTAAGTGAGATGTGGATATTAGACTTAAATTTTTTTAGGCTGATAACTTCGCGTGACTTGGTTGAGCTGCTTGTGCAACCCCAGGTTGGGCCTGATGAGATGACTTTCTTTATCTCCTCCTAGATTAGGATTCTATCATATGAATAAAAATAGATACATGGAAGAAAAAAAAATACTCCGTAAACCATTAGAATATAAAAGTAGATAACATTTATGAATTGTTAATCAATTTTAAATTGAATAGTTGGTATGTATGTAAAAGATAGCATTTGGGTGGATATTGGAGTGCAAATTTTATGTAATATTGACCAACTACAATGTCACAAGTGGTTTTCTTTTCTCTCTCAATTTTTTTTTGTTCTTTTAATACATTTGTAACATTATAGTTGGTTAACGTCACATGACATTGACACTTCAATATTACTTAAGTGCTACCCGTATTCGAGAGAACTTACCAAATAAGCATTGATATCTACCTAAAAAAACATTGATATCAAATAAATGCATCGGTTTATCAACTACTTGGACATGGTTGTAATTGGGGGAGAGGCTTGTATCTCCTCTTTTTTGGTTACATGAGAAAAAGAAAAAAAGGAAGAAAAAAGACGGGAATAAACTAAGTCCTTGAAAAGGACACGCCTAAGGCATCGTCTAGTAAAGCTGATGCTAAACAATGAAGAGGTTCACTGAACGTAACAAGATGGTCTGAACTGAACGTAACAAGATAGTCTCCTTCATTACCAATTGCACCACGTGAAGAGAGTCGGAGTAGCATATGAGCTTTCTATACCCTGCATCTCAACACAACTTTACGCCAGTCAATAGAGCTTGAATTTCAGCATGTAGAATATTTGATATCCCTACGTTACCAAAGAAACCAAGTTGAAAACTTCCGTCGTGCTTACGAATTAGACCACCATAACCTGCCTTTCCTGGATTTGTCAACGCGCTTCCATCAACATTGAGAATCATGGTGTCCTCATCCCCATGCTGCCAACTCACCATCCTTGGAGTATGAGTAAGAGTCTCCAAGGAGTTAGTACCAAAAGCCTGGTGAGCAAGATGATCTTGGAAAAAAATAGTTACGACCGTCGAATGCATGTTTGGTTGGATATTATCAAAAGTGGAGTCACTTTATTTAACATTAATAATTGAGCATATCTAGATTATTTTTTCCAGAAGTGATAGATTAGAGAGATCAATTAATTATTTGATAGTAGTAATTTATAAAAATTAGAGAGATCTGTACAAGTGAAGTAGATACTTATAGGTTATATTCATAGAAATAAAATACTCTTTCCGTTTCAAAATAATTGTGTTTTTAACAATTTTTCTCTGTCTCAAAATAATTGTCATTTTAGAATATCAATGAAGTATTTTTTATTTTTTTCACTATTATACCTTTATTTATTGAATTGCATCCAACTTAACGACTTCACTTACTTCAATTAATAAGAGTATTTTAGTAAAATGATAATGATTTATCATTGAAATCAACACAGTTAATCATTTCTTTAAAACTCGTAAATAAATTTTAAACGACTATTATTTTGAGACGGAAGAAGTAGGTAAACTTAACTTGATTTTAGATGATCATAAGATCATTTAATATTTCTTTTTCCACGTCATTTTGGTTTGATTGTAGTTGATTTTTAAATTTTTTATCTATAATTAATATGCAAACATGAGTGAAATATCATAAACTTAAAGACTGAGAACTCACGGATATATAAAACCATTGATTTAAAACATAAATTCATATTCAGATGGATGAAAAGAATCAAAATGATATGAAGAAAATATAAATAACCAAACCCTTACTTGAAAGTAAACTAAGAGACCATAAGAGTAGTCTATACTAAAAATATTATAGCTAATATTAATGGTTCCGGTAGATAGAGAGATAAAGTAAATTTAGTTATGCCCAGAATCTAATATCAAAATCATCTCTTATGTTTAAATTTTCGAACCATTGAAATTCTGATGATCTTATAATTCTTGGATGGTCATCAACCACAAAAAACTAAATCATTTAGTCATACACATAAAAAAAATATGGTTTAAATATTTTAAAAAAAAATGATTTTTTCAATCATTTTCTATGTACGTGATGTGCATAAATGATTTAAATTTGAGTTTGTACCCACACAAGTATCGCTCTAACTACATACTTGATCCTTTACTTATAGCGTTAAAAGATTAAATAAAGAAAAATTATATAGTAAAGTCATGAAAATGACTTTTTTTAGTAAAGTTAACACTATAACATCAAAAATGTAATGAGTAACACCCCACTGTTTGTACAATGACATCAAAAGTTCAGTCTACATAGTATCATTAATTCATCAGATTAATAAGACTACACTTAATCTAATTTTATCTTACCTTGTTATAAGCGTAACATCCAACAAAGTGAAACACTTAAGACTATCACATAATATCAACAACTCTATTTGCATGTTAAAGATTCCAACGATAAAATAGTACATGTAAGTCCAAGATGTTGCAAACATTACTAGATGAATTACTATTGATCATTAATCAGTAATCAACAATTTAAAAATGAATCAAACATTAATATCAAAATTAACTTTTTTAAAAAAGTCAGTTTCCTGACTGCACCGTAGAAGCTTCCATAAAAGAAAGGTAGTAGCACTACAAAAGTTTAGCGCGTACTACAACCGTTCTTCTTGCGCTTTTTCTATTTTTAAACAAAAGATGGCTCGTTTGATGGGAGCACTTAATTGCTAAAGTATGGTATTCATTGATTAACAACTTAAAACCAATACAACATTGTCAAAGCAGCAATAACCAAAGTAAAAAATATAGCGATAACTAAGTGGTGTGGGATGGGGTTCTTTTTAGGGGAAACTAAGTGGTGTGGTTAACCTCATGAAGGCACACTTTGTGTAATTTAAGATGGGAAATAATAAATTTTGAAATAAAAGAGGCCCTTACTCACACTTAATATTGGCCTTTTGTTACTTATTTTTTTAGTTAGTAACACTACATTACAAGCCAATAGCTGTTTCTTTTAATGATTTTTTTTTTGCTGTTCTTGTTGTTGCGTCGGTGGTCATTATATCTTTGTTCCCTATTGAGTTTACTTTTGGGTTGTTTTACACTAATTAAAAAATTGTACAATAAATGAAGTTTAATAATCTTGTTGTGAATTCGAACTCAAATCACACTGATAAATTTAAATATTTAGAGCAAGTATCAATAACAATCAAAAATTTAAAGACAAACTCATACAACAACAAAAAAAACCTAGTAACTAAGTGCAAAATAAATCCACAAGCATAATCAACGAACAATGATAAGAGTAGAGAAACAACACACCAATGTTTGTTTATCAATTTGGCCAAATATGACATACATCTAGGAAAGAAAAGAGTGATACAAAGAGGTTACAATAAATTAGATTGAAGAGCTCTCAAAGAACAATCCTTAATTTTTATCAATCTTTCATGTCACTCTACGCACAATAAAATCATAAAAGAAATCAAAAGAGAAAGCTTTGATCCTCGTTCTAATGCATAGTTTTGAAAATTAGACCGGACCGGCCGGTTGGACCGGACCGATCGGGAACCGGTGGGGTGACCGGTTCGAGTCACCTAACGGATCGGTCATGCTTTTGAATCGGCATGAACCGGTGTGACTCGGTCAAACTCGTTGAAAACCGATGAACCGGCGGATTTGATGAACCGGACCGGTTTGATGTTGAAGTAGAATTTTATTAAATAATTTTACTAAAAAATGGCATGGGTAGGTGTAGAACCGGACCGATTTGATGTTCTGTTGTGTAAATGTTTTACCATTGCACCGCATGGAATCTTATGAATAGTAAATGCTTCTACATACTTATATATATTAAAAGGGTCATGTTAACTTGTGTCCTTATGACATATGTTAAGCATTAATTTCATTCCAATAATGGTAAGAATTTAATGAAAAAAATTAATATTAAACCTTTTTAGCAATAAAGTAGCACAATTTTCAATGCATAATTTCTATTAATGAAATTCTTAACATGTGTCCTATGGGCACAAGTTAACATTTCTCATGTTAAAAACATCTTCAAATAGGAATACAATAGAAACGCCTGCATCACTATATATTATAACTTGTATAATAACTTATAAATAATAAACATATCTTATTTATAAATCATTAAATTGTGACCTTAAATATAATTTGTCATTAAAATGAACTATACTTGAATAAAAAAAACTATTTTAAAATACAAAATAATTTCATAAGCATTTTACTTGTAAAAAAAAGTTCATAAACATTTTATTTGATTACAACTACCACACTTAGTTTTTATTTTTGTTGTAGATGTAAAGTGAAATATTTTTTAATATTCATTTAATTATTTGAATATGTATTATATCTAAAAAAAATAAAAATATGCAGTTGAAGTCAAGAGGCATCTATCAAGATGTTTCTATTTTTTTTTATCAAAATGTTTCTATTTATATTATTAAAAGTGCTTCTGTTTAGTGTAAAATTTTTTTTTTTTGAGATCAAAGTCACTCAACTCAGTCTAATTCAATACAAAGAATCTTTTTTATAAATACCGAGTCATCCGATTCTGTCATGTAGTTCGACCAATGACTCAGTGGTTCGACCAATGACTCAGTGACCCAGTATCCTTGTCGAGTCGATCATCGGTCCGGTTTTTAAAACTATGCCCAAGATGTTTGTAAAATATTTCTCAACCCAAGAATGTCGTCCTAAGACACCCAACCCTTAGCCTATGATTTTTCATAAAAGTTCTCTCCCTTGGCTTTTCAAGATTACACAAGAAAGGGTAAGAAAAAACTTAAATGGTTGAACTAAACCGAAGACACCAACCTCGTGAAGGCTTTGATCTATGTTCAACCAATGCTTGAGCTTTGATCTAAGTAATCACTTATTGAATATGAATGTCGAATTGTCTTCTGAAGCAACATTTTCATCCACAACTTCTTTTGATTAAATCACATCTTTAACAAAGTGCAAACGAATATCAATGTGTTTTATCCTTTCATGATACACTTGACAATTAGAAAAATGGATGGAACTTTGGCTATCACCATGTATCTTTACACATTCTTGAGTGAATCTAACTCATCAATTATCCATTTAATCCATGTGGCTTGCTTGATGTCTTCAACAAGGATAATGTACCCCTCTTGAGTTTTAGATAATGTCAGTACAAATTGTTGATTTTCCTTCTTTTTTTAGGTTACCTTGTTATCAGTACGAAGTTTCCACCGTTGTTTTATTAGTGACTAATCTCCATCGGAGAACCTGTTGGACATACGAAGTGGGTTCTCCCCTCCTAACAGAATTTTTCCTTACGCAAGAGTTGGGGATCAAACCCCCGACTACTTGCTTAAGGAGTCCAAGTTTCTTACCACTTGAACCAATCTATTGTTGGTTATTGATTTGCCTTTCAACTAATAATTGTTTCAAATAAAATAAACAAAAATTTGATAAAGATTTTCTAGTGTCGACATTTCATGCATAGTTTATATCCATATACCCCTCCAAAACGTCTTCCGCTTGAGTTGTTCATATGTATTTTTAACTTTATTTCAAGAACTTGTTCAAGTATCTAAACACCCACTTCAAAGCTTGGCAATGCACTTGATCCGAATTTGCTAGGGATGGCAATGGGTACCCATTAGGTAGGGTACCATAGTGCCCATCCCCGTACCTGCGTTTTAAAAAAATCCCCATACCCGAGCTCATACCCTCGTGGGCAATAAGTTTGGTGCCCGTCCCCATACCCTATGGGTATCTAAATGCCCGTACCCGAACCCATTACCCGCACTTTCACAACAAAAAGATAATAAATAATAAAAAATATCACAAT
>Ga0228710_1000192_pt1 | contig 61430 bp, 31 predicted proteins | sample MedpolnodulmetaG_FD_177995 | JGI IMG/M metagenome (GOLD analysis project Ga0228710, IMG submission 177995) | Root nodule microbial communities from Medicago polymorpha collected in Santa Monica, California, United States - pink nodules | ecosystem: Host-associated > Plants > Roots > Nodule... | reverse complement strand
TTTTTAATATATAAAAAAAAATCATTTACTTAAAAGCATTTTTTTTTGAAAGAATTTACTTTAAAGCATTAATAATTCAGTTTCGAATAAAAGCTGGATATTTATTTACGTATAACCTTATTTTAATGTCAATGGACCGTTGTTTTGTTTTTTCTGGTGACAATAACAAAATGATATTCATTCATTCAAATCGAAAGATTACATCATTCAACACCGTTAAAAACGTAAAGGATGAATCTGCGAACAAACTCACAGTATCTAAGTTAATAGCATATAACGGCATAATGCCTACAAAAATATGTGATAAAATTAAAGTAATCGGAATATCCATGGCCTCCAAATCTGCAACGTTGACGCCCAAATCTTTGATTGAATAATGGATCTTTCAATATGAATCAAATGAACACCGCACGAAAACGGGAAATCAAACAACGCCGCACAAGACGACGAACAACAAACCACCACACTTAGATGATGAAATCACAAAGAAAAAAAACCTAGATCTATGTGAAAATCACTTATTTAGATTGAAATAGAGAGAAAAAGATGAAGAGGGGTGATTTCAGGTCAAGAATTGACCCAAAACCACCCCTCAATGAAGAAACTGTAAGAAAACTTAGAGAGAAAACTAGGGCCGGCTTGTTGGAGAGAGAGAGAAAACCACCTGTTTTTATTTTTTTTGTTAACCCTTGCTTTTACGAGAAAGAAACGGTAATTTAGAGTTCGATTTGAGGTATAATAAATTAATTAATTTAAGCCATCAAAAAAGCAATTAATTTATGTAAAAACACATTATGCACCTTGTTATTTAGAGCACCTACATTATGCACCTTGTTATTTAGAGCACCCATATAGATAGTATAAATGGACCACACTCAATACATTATATCACTTCACACTTTCTTTTTTTATTTTTTTGGTGATACACTTTCTAATTATTTAAACCACTAACTATATTTTTTAAATATTCATACCACTCATCCAAATCTTTAAAATGAGTTCCACTAATCTTATAAAATATACTCCAATTTTATATTTTACATTAATACATAAAAAGCATTGTTGCCTTATAGAGGTACTATGAAGTATGGAGAGTAAAGACGCTCTCATACCATGCTAATTATCAAAGCCGCACCGACCAAAATTATTAGGATTTGTGAAATCAACCTAACAAAGCAGGCGATAATTATGCTCTTAGTAGCCAATTCAACCCTAGAACGTGTTTTTATTTTGTTGTCAACTTAGTCTATAAAATTACTGAGAAAAAGACACTTTGCAATTTCAATATATTTAGGGACTACAATGACATTGTCTCACACATTCAGAGACCACATGGTTATTTGGACTAATTTCTATTTATATTTTCTAATATCCTTTTAAAATTTTAATTAGTTGTCGTGCTTTGGTTGTCTATATCTATAGAGGACATGTTATTCAACAACTTCTGAGCAGCATCCACGGTCATGAATGATGTCCATTTTTCCAACATATTTAAGCAATTTTTTTTTTGAATGAACATATTTAAACAATTAATTATTAATTAATTAATTATAGTCTTCATCCTCTGGTCAAGTTTTCCTCTAATTCATATTTTGTTTCTTAGTGTGATAAGTAATAATAAGTTGAATTTATATTACTTAGGCACAAGGCAAAGATAATAATGAGTAGTATTGTATGTCTTCTAAAGTTAGTTGGAGCAATCTTTGTTCTGTTGAATGTTGCTTCTGTTTCTGGTAGTTGCATAGAGAAGGAGAGACATGCTCTCCTTGGGTTGAAGTCTGGTCTTGTGTAGGATGACACTTACCTTTTGCTTTCTTAGGACAGTAAGAGTGATGATTGTTGTGCATGGGAAGGAATTGGTTGTAGCAATCAAACTGGCCATGTTGAAATACTTGATCTAAATGGTGATCAGTTTGGTACTTTTGAAGGCGAGATCAACGCGTCATTGATCGAGTTGCGGCATTTAAAGTATTTGAACCTCAATTGGAATTGGTTTTTAAACGGTTATTTCCCAGAATTATTTGGTTCTCTAAGAAACTTGAGATTTGTTGACCTCCAAGGTTCATTTGATGGGGGAAGAATTCCAAAGGATTTTGATCGTCTTCCGCACTTGCAATATCTTGATCTTTCAGACAATGACCTTGAGGGTACAATCCCTCATCAACTTGGAAATCTCTCTCATTTGCAGTACCTTGATCTTAGTTCAAATGATCTTGTGGGAACCGTTCTTCGCCCACTTGGAAGTCTTTCAAATTTGCAGGAACTTCATCTTGGATACAATCAAGGACTCAGTTTATTTTGGAGGTGAGTGGCTTTCTAATCTCACTCTTTTAACGCATCTTGACTTGAGTCACTTACCAAATCTCAATTCTTCTCATGTCTGGCTGCAAATGATTGGAAAGCTTCCAAAAATACAAGAATTGAAGCTACCTGGTTGTGATCTTTCAGATCTTTACCTTCTTTGTCTGTCTCGTTCGCTATTGAATTTTTCTACTTCTCTTGCAATTCTCGATCTTTCACAGAATGCCTTCTCATCATCCAAAATATTTGAGTGGGTGTTTAATGCCACCGCCAACTTAATCGAGCTTGATCTTAGCAATAACATCTTCAAAGGCACCATTCTTAAGGTATTGTTATTGCGCAACAATAGCTTGACAGGGAAGTTACCTTTCTCATTGAAAAATTGCACTGAACTGATCATGCTAGATCTTGGAGATAATAGATTCTCAGGACCAATACCGTATTGGTTAGGACAACAATTACAAATGTTAAGCTTACGAAAGAATCAATTCAATGGAAGCCTTCCGCAGAGTCTTTGTGACATAACTAACATTCAGCTGTTGGATCTCTCTTGAGAACAATCTATCAGGACGAATTTTCAAGTGCTTGAAGAATTTTTCCACAATGTCTCAGAATGTTTCCCCAAATCGAACCATATTTTTTGTATTTTTTTTATTACAAAGGCACCCTTTTATATGAAGGCTATGATGTGGAAAGGTGCAGAACAACAATTCAAGAATAATAAGCTCATTTTGAGAAGTATTGATCTATCAAGCAATCAATTGATAGGAAATATTCCAGAAGATATAAGAAACTTGATAGAGCTGGTGTCGTTGAATTTATCAAACAACAATTTGAATGGAGAAATTACTTCAAAGATTGGAAGGTTAACATCACTTGAATTTCTTGACTTGTCAAGAAACCGTTTCTCGGGTTTGATTCCTCCTTCTGATCTAGCTCAAATTGATTGTTTGTCCTAGTTGAATCTGTCGGATAATAATCTGTCTGGAAGAATTCCAATTGGTACGCAGTTGTAGAGTTTCAATGCCTCAAATTATGAAGGGAATGCTGATCTTTGTGGGAAACTACTTGACAAAAAATGTCCAGGAGATGAAGAAGTTGCGCCTGAGAAACCAGAAACACCAGAAGAAAGTAGTCCAGAAGATAAAAAACCAATTTATTTGAGTGTAGCATTGGGATTTATCACAGGATTTTGGGGACTATGGGGATCATTGTTATATGTTTTTACAATAATCCTTACTTTGGAGGAATCTATGAAACACATTTACTCCTTGGATTTTGTGTGACTCGTTGTTGGATACATATTGTGTCCGACACAACACCAACACATATAATTACATTGAATTATGTCATTTTCTCAAATTATTATCGGTGTTGATGTGTCCGTGTCTGTGCTTCATAGGAAAGAATGTATGTCTGTTCGAGAGGAAAATCTGTGTCAGACTAAAATTTTGCTTTGACAGAAAAGGCATCAGAGACATTTTTCAAGGCTTGTTCACACATTGAAGCTATCATTTGACATAATTAAGAGTCGGTCAATTATACATGGCACTATAAACAAAGCTTATAAATCATTTTATAATTATGCATTATACTGAAAGTGGCTAAGCATGAATTAAATATTGCAGCATATGACGTATGACATGCATATTTCCAACATAAGACCACTAACTTGGGAGCAATAAAATGTCCCACATCTTTTAGAACATAGAATATGAAATGGTTTATAAGCTTTCAACACAGCCAATTGTTCGCTGAGTTGATTAACACCAACTTGTAGCCCATGTGGGAGCAACAAGGTGATGTAACATGGCTGTGTCTTACTAGGTTGGACTGTAGGGTACACTATGCTGGCCTGCCCACTCCAAGTTGAGAGTTGGGCCATGGGATTTGGGCGAAGGCTCAGATCTCCTGGTCACTAGAACGGAGGGATCCGCATGAGGCTGGTTTCACAGAGCAGTGAACACTTCCTTCTCTTGACAGTGGAGGGATTACAGGCTGCTGTATTCTCAGCCCATATAGCCTGGTGAGCCTAGCCCATTGAACCATCACTTTTTTGCTTTTTGTCTCTAAACAAGTTCAAAGTTTTATGTATCAATAATTTAAATAATCAATTTGTGACGCATTATATTGTGAGACACTGTTAATACTGTTATTTATGTTTTATAATCATATTATTGATCCTTCAAAATAATGATTGAGTTACAATATGTATGCCACTCTTAGTCTTGCTTCAAGTGGGTAGTTGAAAGTTCTTTGAATAATAAATAGCAAAGATAATTTCCCCAATAATGGAATTGAAGAAAATGTCTGTTACAGTGCCTCAATAACTATAAAGACCTTGTATTTTGGTGAGAAATTTGCCAAAAAAAGCTACAAATTAAGGACCATGTGATAAATTATAATTTGTGACTTGAAACCAACTTTGGTTCGGCCTACCGAAAAACACTAGTCTCGACAACATTCGAATCAAGGTGTGAGTTCTAGCTGTAAGAGAAGTTAATCAAGTAGTGGAAAATCACAAAGAAATAACTAAGTCAAATTAATCTAAATATCAGCCTCAGCTATACATGAAAAGATAGTTCTCTTCAAATTCCAACAAAAAACAATCAAAGCAATCCATTATAGACTTTAACATTATCATGGAAAGCTCTGAACATAAAACTAATTATTCTTATTAATCAAGATTACTAGGATGAACTCTCTTTTTTCCACAAAGAGGAACACCAAATAGCTTCACAGAAGAGCTATTACAATCCTTATCATTAGGTAATTGAGGTGATGATGAATCCAATTCAACAAGCTTCAAAATAGCAGCACTATTGTTGCTTCTTTGTTCAAAGGGTGAAGCAGGACTCACATGGTTTTGAATGAAATATATTATATCATTGTAAAGATTCTTCATGTGAGCAAGTTCTGATAACAGCATGAAATTCTTTCTCCTTAGTCTTTGATTATCCTCAGAGAGTGCTGTTAAGATATCAGTGTTTGATTTAGGAGATGGTAGTGGAGAATCAATCCAACAGATACTTTCATCTGGTTGAAAAATTTGTGGTGATTGTTCATAGTATTGTTGTTGAAAGTGTTGAGGGGTTTTTCTCCTGTGGATTTCACATAACAGATGCTTAGCTCCTTTTTTGAAGTAATCATTTGCAAACTCCCACCTATCAGCAACAACCTTCTTGAAACCCTGCAAGAAGTGGAGAAGTGTAAGTATATGTTTGTGAGCACATTTCACGTTGAAGACACGCATCAGACACCAACACGACATTGATACATGTGACTTTATTCCGCTCTTCCATTTTCTCAAATTATTGTCAGTGCTTCATAGCTTGCGAAACTGTTTTGAAGAGCTTACAGAAATAACTTACGACCTTTTCATAAGCCGTTTTCAGCATATTTTCATAAGTTTTCGAGGATACCTTCGGAAAACAGTTAAGAAATTATATGAATATAGTTTGATTCATGAGCATTTATATGATAAACACTTATGCTATAATCGTTTAATTAAGTTATTTATACAAACAGTTACTAAATATATGATGTTTTACTATCATAGTCAATCATGTAACTATAATAATGAACTGAACCACTGAATGCAATCAGATATAGGTTAGTTATCTTAAGTTATTCTCATGGTTAAAGAAGTAAGAAAAATGAAACTTTATGAGACCTTTTTACACTAACTAAAGAAGATACTTGTTCCAAATTAATTAACAAGGATAGTACAAAAACAATCAATAAGGATATAGAGAACATAGAAGTTAGAATTTGAAGATTCTCACATATGTATTTAATTGCCTAACAAAGCTTGAGAAGTTATTGTGCTTGAAAAAATTGGGAAGAAGATCTCTAGCAAACTCAGGAGGCCTCCAAACAACAAATGTAGTTTCATCATCACTCCAAGATACAATGTGGTCAGTGAGAGGATCATCAACAAGTTGGTATGTCTTTGTCAAGAAAGGAGCAGGCACTGATTTCTGTGACTCCATAGTGAACACCATGTTATCTTCACACCTCTCTAATGTGAAAGCCATCACACTAAACCAAAGACCTATGTGCTACTTATCTAATTTTATGCCTTGTTATGTTATAGTATTCTCTTACTCATTCACTAATACACCACCAAGTTTAAAATAACCTCTCTCACTCTCTTTCTATTAGAACAACAACTCTTATTCACAAATAATACACTAGGTTTGTTCAGAGAGTTCGGCCAATTGTGCCTACGTATCCGACTACAAAGTGGTTGTAATATTTTTCCATTAATCAAATTTAGGATTACATATTATGAATTTTGTTTAAATACTACGGTCTGATTTACAAGATTGTATCTGATCAGTAAACAACTTGTGTTTAAATACTACGGTCCAATTTACAAAATTATCTATGATCAATAAACTTATCTATTTACTGTTAAACTATGAGTCATACCCAACATTTTCACATTATAATTTTACTCTATCAAACAAAAATATACTATGACATAATATCATTTAAGTAACTCTTCTTTTGGCTATCTTAAATATTTTACTAACTTTAAGAAGCATATGACCATGTCAGTACAAACAATGAGTTTTTGTAGGATAAACTATAATAAGATCCAATGAGTCTATTAATTAGTTATTTGATTGTTCTCTCTGCTGCAGTGGTGGTGGATTGATGCTTCTTGAGAGATGAGCTATATATACTTTCTATTTTTATTTTTGGTGAAAAAACATTATATTAGGGTATAAATTTATTGGACTCTCCAAATTTTGTGCAGAAGGGAAGGGACTATTTAGTAATCAAAATTTCAAATCAAAACACTACTTGGAGTATAAAAGTCACAAAAAAGAAATGTAAAGTCTGCATAATACACATTTTATTTAGATTATTACAAAGTTTATGTCCTCTGCAAATACCTAGACTTAAGATTAATTAATTCAAAATGATAACATTTTAATTTATTTCTTCGTGTAAGACACATATATTTTATGGAACTTACTAAGTTTTGGATGGTTGCAATAATCCTCCAAAAAATTACTTACTTTTATGTATGTATATTGGCCCTCTATTTATAAGTGTCAGAAATTGTTCAATTTGTTGGTCCCTCCCTCCCCTCCACCCTTGTCTTTACTATGTAAGTGCATTTGAATGATTTGAAATTTGAAACTTGGAACACTAAAGGAAAATATTGGAAACAAAGCATTCTTTTTATTAACTATATTTTCACTTTATTTGGAAACATATACTTCCACATTATATATGTGACAGAATGAAATAACAAAAATAATACAATAAAATAAATGTCCATGCATTAATCTTTGTTTTTGCAATTTTCATCATCAAACCATCATATAAATCAAGATTTCAATATTATATATTATAATCATTTACACAAGTGATTTTTTTTAGGGAAATTCACACATAAGTGATATTTTTTATTTTTGATACTTTGTTTTGTGAAGAAATAATTTTTGTGGGGTGGGGATGAATGTTAGGTTGTGATCACGAGGACCACGTACATAATTTTAAATATTTTATCACTATGGTTAGTAGTACTTCAAAGTTACCTTCTTGTGTACATAACTAGAACATTACTGTTAATTATTAATTAATTATAAATAGTGAAGTTGTTTGGTACCTAGTATCAAGGTGGAACATTCTGACCATTATTCATCTTATATGTACAATATCCAAAGCACATCCGTGATTTAGTCTCATGGTGGAGGATATGTAGCTCCTTCTAGGTTCAAATCATAGAATTATATATGTATTTATTTATGCACTTGCATGATTATTGTAAGTGAATCTTCTGTTATTTAAGCAGGTTTTTATACTTCAAAGCTTCCTAACTAAATAAAACAAAAAAGAAAATGTAGTGCATGTGCATGTTCAGATCCCCTTTCTTATAAGGGAAATGATATTTGAACAACCACTTTTTACAACTTTCTCTTTCATACTCACATTATCTTTTTACTTTCTCTCTCTATTGCTTTGGTTTTTGTGTCAATACATCTTTTCCTTTGTAAAATTTTGGTTGTCACAAAAGTTGTCACATATATGAATGTTCAAATAACACAACTCTTCTTATAAATAGAAAATAGAAGCAACTCTAAAATCTAGCTTTAAATTAGAATTATTTAATTCCAATTGAAAAAACCAATTTTAACCAAATACAATATTTAAACATGTTAAAATCAATTATATTCCCAAATCTTAATATGAAGTTAAACTTCAATACGAAATTTGGAGCTTGAATTAAAAAATATTAGTCTCAATTTATTGTCTAACTCACTTTTATACAATCGTACACGTACCAAATATAATATTATGTTTGTGAAAACAAATGCAAGTTAAATCACTTTAAATTCATTTCACTTTTATTTAAAATCAATTTCATGATGCAAAATATATTTTCATTAACATAAAACCGGACACACTTTCTTTCAAAAAAAAAAAAAATACGGACACACTTATCTCTAGATTCTATTGTTTAATGAGTGGCATTAATCTCTATGATTTCTCTATTACTTTCTTCCTCCTCCTTTCTCACATTTACTTAGAAAATTAAATGGAAAGTGACTTACTTAAGCTCTTTTCTAATTTCAACACACCCAAACATCTCACTTGACTCTTGAGTCTTGATTTGTTGCACACTATTTGGTGGTCAAATTATAGGAAGACTCTAAAAATACCATGCATGACTCCTCAGAATTGGAAAGGTCTAAATAGATATTTCAATAATTGAGAAGATTCTATTCCAAAGTTAATATAACCATCATTTTCAGGTTCCAGTATATGCAAAGTGAAAATATAAATATGTTACATCACATGATCTATGTAAATCTCCATGTGACCCACTGCATGTCTTTTTTGAGAAAAAGAGAGAATGTTTTGTCTTTTATGTGTTAGCGCAAATCTAAATGCATAACATGTGAAGAAGAGCATGTGGTAACTGAATTTTGAAAAATAATAGTAAAGAAATCCAAAAAGGAACTATTATTGGATTAATTAACAAAAAGAGAAGTTTGAAAGCTTAGTGGTTTTGTTAGTTAATTAATAGTCAAATGTATGTTAACACATTGTAATTTAGTACAAGATTTCTACTTTAAAATTACCTTTACATTGAAGTATACCCATCAACTTAAAGCATAAAAAACTTCTAAAGTTAGATTAGTAGTGTCAACATAGTTGAAAAGTGAGTTGTTATGTGATGCCTCTTTTTACCAATAATTTGTTTTAAAAACCCTCTAAAATTTGAGGTTTATGTATTTATTCCAAAATAATTCTTTATTTAAGTTTATTAGTTTGAAGGATCAGTAATTTTGTAAATACATGTATAATTTTATTGACATCACTTCCTTTTCTTTGAAATTTTCAAGTAAACATTAAAAGCTTGCTGAAGTAAATTGTTTGCTAATTCAAGTTACTTCCAATTCCTTTTTCTTATTAAAGAAAACTTATAGAATATCAAAAAGACTACAGGTTAGTACTAATACTTTACAAAAGTTGAGAGATTCTGATATATATGAATATTCTCTTGACTACATTCTTTTGCTAATAATTTGGCTCCATAAAGATCATAGTAGAAAACCTTCACAAGTCATAGCTTTACATAAAAGAATGAAAATCAATGTATATATATACTATACTTTCAACGTTAAGTCATTGTATTTGTATATGCTTTTTACACTGGCAATCAATCATCGATTCATAACTGTGAGATTGTAAAATTAGTTTGACTTTAGTCATAATTTCTAAAATCAAACGTATGAATAATTGTGATTTGTTGACGATATAAAATCGGTGTATTGTTGTGTATTTAGGATAAAATCACACCAATGAATAACAAAGATGTGTGGAGCAAAGGAAGTGGTAATCAATGGATAAAGTGTCTCCAAGCAACAACAAAACAGACCTAAATCTAAGTGTAGAGCAACACCACAAGCATAATCAAAGCAATAAAGATAAACAATGAAAGAAATGAACAAACACACCAAGATGGTAACCCAGTTCGGTCCAATATGACCTACTCTGGGGGAGAGAGCAGCCTTCCAATCCACTAAGATGAAAGTGATACAAATGAGTTACAAGAGATTAGCTTAAAAGCTCACAAAAGAATAAGACCTAATTTCTACCCATTTTCATGTCACCCACAGTCTCAATGAATCCTAAGAGAAAACACAAAGGAAGCTTATGATCCTTCCAATGGTGAAATCTCACTACCCAAGGTGTTTACAGTGTTTCCCAACCCAAGAGAACCTCACTACAAAGACACTCAATCCTAAAGTTACCTCCTTTGTAATCCAAGTTTCTCTCACTTCAAGCTCTACTTCAAAATCTGCAAAGAAACACTTATATAGTACACAGTAACTGACACAATCGCGCCGCGTCAGTGAACAATCGCGTCACGATTGAAGCGTACGACACAAGGTACAACGGCCTTATCCAGAAATCGTGTCACGCTAGAACTCAATCGTGCCACGATTTTGGTCTTCACAGAATCAGAAATTTGAAGTCAATTTCAACATGTATCATAGTTAAACTCAAACTATTTACTTTAACAAAGCAATATAGCCAATTAATATATGTGCAAGCTTGCTGCAAAAGAGTGCCTCATGAGTACATGAAAAATTCAGCACAACATCTCAACCAAATGATGAAAAATCACATGCAAGAGATAAAGTGCAAGCTTTTAAATTTTAATCTATCATAAATTTATCACTACAAAATAAATGCATACATATAATAATGGGTTTCTATCCTTAGATTTTTGAATCATTACCATGTACTGTTTCGCCAATGTGGTTACATTCACAATGTTTCTCTCTTTTTCTGTCAAAGGTCCCATTCAACATGAAATATTTCATCGTGCAATAACTTTTCTTTTCTTTGTTGACAATAAGCAATGACTTTTCAATTTATCAGTGTTAAGATCCATTGGATGCACACATACTATAATTTAGAGAAATTTTTCATGAACACCTAGAGAGAGATTATTTAATTTATATGCAGTGTCATTGTAAATTTGTTTACATTTGCATTTAGCGTGTTTAGATGGTGAAGCAACAAAAGAGTGCCTCATAACACTAGTTAGTATGATCCTTTAGCTTATGCTAAATCGTGAAAATTCATCGAGATTCGATGAAAATCACTGCTAAACCAAAGGAGCGTTTATATTAGTTGTACTTGTAAAAAAAGGTTACACTTTCCGGGCCTAGAAATCAATCACTCTATTGTATTTGTACCCAAAAAAAAATTCTCTATTACATTATTGTTCTTTATTGAAAGTGCGTTTTGTTGTGGAATATCACTAAAGAATTGTCAGAACTGAGAAGCAATGGCCACCATAATTAACACCATGCATTTTCCTTTCTCTTTTTCTCTGAAGAACTTTGTTTGTTTACAAGGAAAAAGGTGAAAAAGTGATGGTTGGTACTTAGTGGAGACTTGAGACTTGAAAGACAAAAATACAAGAGATAGGACCATATTCTTCTAATCTTTCTACCTAGGAAACACAACATTTCATGTCAAGTGGTGCAGAATATTAAGATAAATTCATCCATCATGCTTGTGTGAACTTAAAAGTAATCGAAAAGGGCAAATTCCATAGGCTTTTTCAACCTTTTGCTCTCTCTTCCACATATAATAACTCGGATGGTTCTCTTGATTATGAGCAATTTCTAGTAACTTGTTTTACTTTTACATTCCCTTTTTATATGTATAAAAAAAATTAGATTAGGAGTGGTACACATAATGCAAGATAAGAGAGAATCATCAACGACTTATTGATAATTTACATTGCAATTTATGTACAATTTACCGGTTGCATCATTCTTGAGGAGAACACAAATTAGAGTTGGTGTGACTTGTGAGTGTAGGAGCAACGGTTGTTTGTATTTATCTATCATCCATCGAAATCATCCTTCTATAAATTCATCTAATACACACTACTCAATAAAGGTTTTTATTTTTGAAGAGGCTAAAATGAAAATAGAATAAACAAACTACTTTACCTTCTCCACACAAGGAGTGCTAGAGAAGAGTAAGGCTAAAATAACAGTTACATTAAATAGAAGAGAAAAAATCCCCAAATAATTGAAATTACATATGTTCTCCCAAACACAATAGGACTGAGTCACCACATATGATAATCAAAATTGAAAATGCATGTTTCACATTCAACTATATAAGATTGAATTTTAATTTTGTCAAGAAGGCGATGAAGAACGTCCTGATTTTGCTGGAAAATGTGAGCATTTCTTTTTGTCAGATGACCCAAATAGTCGAAAACCAAACGAGATGAAGAACCGCGCGTAACTTTTTTGAAGAGCCGCCCAAAGCCACAAAATGAATTAAATGGTCCGAAATATGAGACGAGTCAACCAAGATGAAGCCTAGCCAATCATAAACAACATTTCAAATTTGTCAGAAAAACTCACAATGAAGAAAAAAGTGATTTGCGTCCTCTGAATTATCACATCCTCCTACACAAAGCTGATCAATAGTTGTGAGAACACTCCACCTTATTAAATTGTCAGTTGTCAGAATACGATTACGGATAAGTCGCCACACAAAGTCGCAAACTTGGTAATAATGTGTGTGTAGATGGGTTCAATCCAATAACTTTTTTTAAAATTAAATATATAATTTTTTTATTTTTTTACTAAAACACATTTAAATTTTATTCATGATTGATATAAACATAATTAAGGAATTTTTATTTTATTTTTGAAGAAAATGTAGAAAAAGTCATAATTATAAAAAAAATGATTTACAAAAAAAACAAAATTATTAAAAACATATTATTTTTAAAATATAAATTTATTATAATTATTTTGATATGATTATTTTTATTAATTAAAAATAAAATACCGCAAGTCCGAAGCCACCTCTTTCGTGAACCGTTGTGGGTTATTGGAGCTCTATTGCGGACCATCGTAAGGTTGTCCAAACTCCGCCTCGTGCCAGCATTGTGAGCCACACAACCTCCCACGACCACTTTTATAAATATTAATTATTTATTAAAAATTATTAATATTAAGTAATTTTGAAAACAATTAAAATTTAAATATTCGTAAACTAATAAAAGAATCTCTTTTAGAAAAAACTTGTCAATATTGAAACAAACAAATTTTTTTGTCAAAATAAATTAATATTTACTTTTTTAATGGATTAGACTGATATTCATCCTTTGAAAATATAATAGTTGATGGATTGAATTTTATTTATTTTTGTTAAAGAATTTGTAGTTGATTGTTAATGTATTAATAAATGATTTTTTCATTCATTTTCTGTGCAATTGAATAGGATTTCGTCGTAAAAAAAAGACGAGGGTATTTAGGTAATGAAATTGAGTTTTGCTCTAATTTTATTTTTGACAAAAACAAAATGATATTCATTCATTCAAATCGAAAGATTACATCATTCAATGCCGCTAAAAACGTAAGGGATGAATATGCGAACAAACTCACAGCATCCAAGTTAATAGCATATAACGGCATACTGTCTACAAAAATATATGATAAAATTAAAGTGACCGGAATATTCATGGTCTTCGTATCTGCAACGTTGATGCCCAAATCTTTGATTGAATAATCGATCTTTCAATGTGAATTAAATGAACACCGCAAGAAAACGGGAAATCAAACAACGCCGCACAAGACGACGAACAACAAACCACCACACTTAGATGATGAAGTCACAAAGAAAAAACCTAGATTTATTTATGTGAAAATCACTTATTTAGATTAAAATAGAGAGAAAAAGATGAACATGAGTGATTCCAGGTCAAGAATTGACCCAAAACCACCCTTCAACGAAGAAAATGGAAAAAAAAACCTAGAGTGAGAAAATTAGAGTCGACTTATTAGAGAAAGAGCAGAGGCTGATCAACACAACCAACATCAATTACAGGATGTATTATCTAAGTTTAATCTAAATAGTTTTGCTGTAATCTTGAACATAAGATTTGTTGGAGAATATATATTATCTCAAAGTGAGGATAGATTGATGGAATAAATGCTTTGTTGATAGAGGTTTTAACCATAATCCACAGAGGTTTTTGTGGTTCGGCGGTGGGATTATCCGTAAAAAAAACACTTAATTTATGATTGAGATTGAGAGGTCTAGACTCTAGACTAAACCATACCTTAATTTTTATTTTCATTTTTAAAAACTCGGTATGACTAAGTAATCTCATAGGTTTAATTAATATCATTGTCTACTTAAAGGGAATGAGAACAAGTTTTAAATGAGATTAAAAGAGTAAATATGATTAATTAATCATGTAAATAATTAATTTTACATATATTTTATGGGTAATGATATCCAGTGCCGCACTGGTTAAGAAGCAATAAATTCATAGATTCTACTTATTTACCTTAATTAAAGTGAGAAATAATAAGTAACTAATTAAAATTAATAAAAGTTGTGGTCAATACTCTCTGAAAGATGCTATTTTTTTTGAAGAAGATTTAATTACACATTTAATGATTTTGTATTTGATATTTTATTTGAATATGTTTTATCTTTCAACAAATTTTAATTAAAAAAATGAAAGAAAACAATATGCTCTGAGTAAAATTCACGGGATGAAAAAAAATGGTGCAAAAAAAAATTCACGGGAAAAAAACAATACTGTTGTGAGGAAAATTCACAAAAAGAAATCAAATAATATTATGTTTCTATTTCATAGGATATAAATTGGTCAACTCTCAAAATTATATAATAGTTATGTCTTTAAGAGAGTATTGAATATAATTTTAATTAATTGGTTTATTATTTCTCATATTAATTGAGATAAAATAAATGGAACTGATCAATTTATTGTTCCTTAACCAGTGTCCTGGGGACAACGGTTAGCAGCACCCATATTTTATTACGGATGTAGTTCATCATTTTTGTGCAGAAAGTTTTTATTTTTCTTTTGAATATTATTTTTGAAAAAGATTTTTCTTTTGAATATTATATATTTCATTTAAAAGAAATTAACGAGATATGATTTGTAGAATTGTATTGCCGTGTGGGTAACGGAAAGCTGTAGTACAACTATTTCATTTTTTGACTCAAAGTAGTACAACTAATTATCCCTCTTTGATTTTGGTTGAAACCGGAAGTAGTACAAATGTACAATGTTGTACTCTCACAAAGCACATAGATAGATGAATTCATTTCCATGACAACATGACAAGTACTTGGGTGTAGTACATTTAAAGCCTATAGAAGTACCATGTTTGAGGCTATATATCATTTGCTTGAAGATGACATAATTCATTACTTGATAGTTGATACAAACCATTACATTCAAGCTAGAAGATATTGAGGTAGAGATGTTCTACAGGGTCGACATGAGACCACATGAAGCTATCATGTGTGTCTAAGTTACCCAACTCATGTGTTCTCAGGTCGCCCCTGCTGATTTTTCTCTGCTAAATTGCACATTTTACTTTCAAATGAAGTGAAACTGGTTCATGGAAGCACAAAAGGTAAAATATGTTCAATTCTGTGGATATGATTTAGGTAATCAAACTATAGGATTGCGTTATGTTCATCTAATTAAAAAATTGGGTTGTATTATATTTCATGTAATGTAATATTTTCTTGTGTGGAGATTTTATTTTATTTTTCAAATGGAAGAGTCCATCAAATTTGTTTCATAGGTTTTTTGACGGAGATTAGCAAACAACAATGAAAATTTTGTACTAATAACATGTACTTCATATTATTTTCACAGGGTAAATGGAGAATGTGCCAATCCCTGATCCCTTTTACCCACCCGGTCACTCATATTGTTCAACACCAATAAATTTTTCACACAAGAATATAATTAAGTCAAGTGCAGAAAACTTGTTACTTTTGTTAAATTTAATTTAATAAATTCTTCAAACATTAGTAATAACAGGACAAATGTATAACTCAACCAGGCTGGACACCTCTATATAGGTATCATAATCACTAACTAAAAAAAACTTATGAATAATCAAACTGAACATCATTATCAAAATTTGAGCTGAGCTAAGTTAAGCTAAGCAGCAGGTATCGATTAAGTTGCAGGTATCAATTAAATTAAAATTCTCACAGAAGATTGAATAGATAGTAGCTCTTCCTCCGTTACTTTCTTCCAAATCCCACCTACCATAAGGTATCCTTTCCCCTCTTCCGTCGGAGATTCATCCTCTTCCATTGGAGATTCATCGTTTAATTCACCAAATTCTTCAGTCTCCCTCATTTTCTTAACAGTTGAGTTATCAAGTAGCTGAATATCTGAAGGGGCATTTCGCTTGGCACTATGTTTGATCAGTTTCCAATTCCCTTTCCTTTCTGATGCTTGATTGTGTTCTTCGTTATAAATAACATCAAGAACGGGATGGCAACCAGATGAACCAACAACCCGAGGCAACATGCCAATTGGACATGGGTTCCATGACTTTGCCAAAGCCCATACCTCTGTTTCTTCAGTCTCACAATTCATTTCACTTGACTTTTTATTTCTCATTATCTGTTGTTTAACAAAGTCAAGCTTTTTATATGCTTCACGCATTGATTCCTCGAATTGGGAAACATTCATCGACAACAATAAAGAGCTTTGATTGTCTGCATTGTCAAAAATGTTCAACAAAGCAAGACCAGAGAGCAATTGAACTTTCTGCAACAAAGATCTGTCATATATCAGTTGTGCGAGATGAAGAGCTGAATCCATGACCTGCTTGTCGCAAAGATGTGATATTAGAAGACATTTACGAACAAGTTCATGCAAAACCCTCTTCGGCATATTTGCTGCATTAGAAAGTGTTTTGCCAAGAATTCGAACAAGCCATGCAAACAAAGAAGAAAGATAAGAACTTCGATGAAACTCTTTCTTTGAGTATGCAATCCCAATACTTGGGTTATCTGCAAAAGAGATCAATATAAGAACAAAAAAGAAACTAAGCATACAAATTTCGTATTGTCAAAACAAACACCCCAACTGAATTAAAGGATGGAAATTTTTTAAAAACTCTATGATTTCATGTTGGCTTAAGGAAACTCAACCAAGAAAACATTCCCATCAGCAGTGCAGTACAAAAACCATGGAAGTGTCTAGGGCTTAACAAATAAATAGTGCATTAAAAGACGCAAGCACTCAAAATAAATTTCCAAGCACCCACAACAATTAAGCGAATTGAAACTTCCGATGTAAAAGAGAAATGTGGTCGGAAAGAATAGCTGCCTACCTTCTTCACACTTCATATCTTCCCGAGCTTCAATCCTATGAAGAACTTCCTTAAGGAGGTTCAGAAATAATTCTGGTTCTTTATTATACAATCTGAGTATGACAGGCTTCCAATCAGCCAAAACATTATCTATGGTGGGACCAGCAGAAGCATCACTCGTTTTCTTTTTGAACTCTGAGGAACTTGATGTTTTCAACAAATAATCCAACAGCACCGACACAACTTCTGAAGAGAAGGAGGAATATAACCGAAGAAGAGATTTCAAGATCCTTTTAATCGGTTTCTTGGGGGCTGAAAGCATCACAAGCTATTAGTACATCAATACCCAAAACATTAATTATTACTGATGATACACTGTCACAAAGTACTTGTGATTAACTTGTTTTTCAGAGTAAAATAAAATTATCCAATATCTTGTAGACCAGCTCTAAAATATTAAATAACCCAATACTTGAGATTTTTTATAAGCAAAAGAAATTAATTAAATTGCGGAAAAAGTATAATCCTGGAGGACCAAGAATTCAAAGAGAGAACATCACGACTCAAACAAGTGAACCAGCCTCTAAGCATGATAGAACTCTAAGAGAGATAGACAAGAAACTCATGAAAAAATAGCCTGTGATTTATAGCCCTGCAAAAAGGCATATAAAACAACAGTGTTCTATAAAAGAGATGAAGTAGAAAACAGGCCTACCCTCTCTTTGGGCTAGTAAAAGCACTTTATTTTGTCGATAATACACCCCAAAATTTAGCCTCTGTGATAATAGGCAAAGAACTTCCACATGCCAAAATTTTAAATTGGGCTTTCAACATTAAAGTATTAAACGGATCATATGCATGCCAAACCAGACCAAACCAGATGGGATCTATGATACGATGAATCTCTTTAAAGAATAAAGTGATCTAAAGGGCTGTAAGAACAGACAAGTGTGTAAGACATTGGTTAAAGTTACAACATGAAGAAAAAGGAACACAGCTTACTCACGATTTCCCTTGAGAAGTAAGGTACTAGACTCGGGACTCCTGCCAACTTTCAAACAGATTGCTAATTCACGAATCATAGTCTTGATTTCTTTTTTGATGTTTGCATTGTCTTCACCATGAAAAGGAATTGCTTTGCTCTGAGGTTCCCAATAATTAGATTTTAACCAATCAAGTGCCTGAAAGTATCAGTAAGACAGTAGATGAGTTTAGAGCAGTGAGTTGAAAATACTTGGTATGGAAGGAACGAGTGTATATATTAAGATCTTGGAAAGAAACAAATTATAATTAAATAGGTAACCACATGAATATGGCTGATTCCCATGCGTTATCGAAAAACATATGTGCATAATTAGTCAAACTAGTCCAATTCCAATAAAATAAACTCTAGTTAATGTTTGTATTCTAATATCATGGATCTATTAAGAACTACCTATCTATACTGATAAAAAAAGTTAACTTTTTCCAAAACAAAATATAGCTAACCCAATAAGCTTTGTGCAGTACGGATGACAACTTTGATACACAAGCTAGGTTCCAAATGCCTCTTTCTAACACAACATACTCAAGTTGGCACATTGAAAATGATAACAGTAAAGCTATTATCTAGTTCTTACATACAGTCCTCTGAAACCTGATGGAAGAGAAGCAGATGTTACCAAGGTCCTATGATATCAAATGAGGTTTTCACAGAGAAGACGATATTCTATAAAGGATATACCACAGGCACCAAGGCCAGGAGTTAAGACATCATTCTTTAAAAGGTCAAAGGGAGAAGAAAAGCTCTCAGCAGATGATCTTCTCTAAAAGCGGCTTATCAGGTGATAATTACCAACTACAAGACAAACATAAATTTCACTATATACACTCAAAATGTTGTGTTAAACACAGACCTCATGAGAGAAAATTTGTTCCAATTCTTTCCTAAATGCTAGCAACGTAACCAAATTATGGACCACACACACACACTTGCTTACAATTTAATCCCAAAGAAGTAAAAAGATTGTCAAGACATATAGTTAAACAAGTCAAAATGAGCCATACCTTAATTGAGGAAATACGAGCAAGCTTGAGAGATGGAAGCCCACGATGCGATACCTCTGAAATAGCAGCAATAAGTAAAACAAAAAGCAGGTCTTTAACATGTTAAAGCAAAGATCTTTCAGAATTACAAAGATCATGACCCAATTAGCATAGCATCATGCAAACAAAACAATGATAAACAAGAGTTATAGAATAAGATGAAGCTTGGATTACCTTCTAGCTACAAAAGCAACAAAACTAAATTTATGGTTCTTTGCATACAAAATAGTCATAACATGATTAAAGATGCTAATGGAGAAACTAAATATGAGACCTTGTGGAAAAAATTATATGCCGAAGGAAGTTATAACTTATACTAAAAGTTTTTTTTTTTTAAAGAGCTCCTTATTATTAAAAACTCTTATCTTAATTATTTCTTTAACATTAAAATTTGTTTGACAAATTTATCCAAAAAGGCTCTTAAGATTTTTTACCGTGACGAATATCAACCAGCATGCGTGGAAGGCCTTTTTCGTCAGCAGCCGCCGCTATTGTCGTATATTCTTTCTTCCGCGACTTCTCAGCATTCTTCGCAACAGCATTCACAATCCTTTCGGGAAGAAAGACAGCACAATCAAATGTTAGAAGAGTCATCAACAAGGTTACTAGAAAACTAGTAGAAGAAAGGTAATGAAAAAAGAGGTCAAACCTCATACTCGCTACGGAATACAGATTGATGAGAATTTGCTCTGAAACAGAACCATCATTTGATAGATCCTGTCTAAATAAAATAAAATTTAAAAAAAATAATAATTTACAGACATAAGCATTGATGAGTTTGTTTGGAAGAACTTATGGAAACAACTTATGACACGTCCATAAGTTGTTTTCGGCTTATTTTCAAAAGCCTTCGAGGTTAACTTGTGAAAATAGTTTATAGCTTATATGAAAACAGTTCCATTTTATTTTATCTGTTGTTATACCTATTTTTAAATAAGCCCTTATATGATAACTGCTTATGCTACAGGTGCTGATCTAAGTTCTTTATCCAAACACAACTTTATTCATGGTTGTTGTTGTTGTACCTAAAAAAATAGGTAAATTTTGAAGAAGTGATGCAACTGGCCTAAACACTAGCGAGACTATTTCTGAGAACTTATAGAAACAACTTATGACATGCCATAAGCTGTCTCCAGTTTACAATAACAAGCTCTCCAGGATAGCTTCTGAAAAAATAGATTATAGCTTACGTGAAAATAGTTTAACTTTATTTTATCTTTTGTTATATAAATAGCATATCCATAAACACTTATAACATAAGCACTTATAAACTGTTTTCAGCTTATGACAATAAGCTCCCCAGGACAGCTTCTAAAAAATAGTTTGACTTTAATTTATCTTGTTGTAGAAACAGCTTGTACATAAGCACTTATAAATTTAAGCTGTTTATCCAAACATAATGTGTCAGTGCCGTGGCCGGTGTCTGTGTTATGAATACCTAAAAAAGGGGTCCATGTGCTGAATTTCAAGGAATAAAGCAGTGATATCAATGAGTTCTGGCAAGCAACCTCGAGTTCGCCACGCGGAAATCTGAAAAGCAGAAACATTACACAATTAGGTTACATGAACATTATGTTATGATAAAATTGCAATGTATATATGATAAAAAAATAAAGTTAGTTACGCGTTTAAGAGCATCGGAAAATGAGTTGGGAGAATCGGAGAAGAGAGAGTCTCTAACGAAAAGCCACTCGTTCCAGTTCAACCATGGAACTAGTTTACGGGAATTTGATGATGATTTTGAATCGTCTTGGAATCCTGGAACTTCGTTGAATCCTAATGGTGGTTCCTCCTCCATCTGAAGGGGAAAGGGGATGATGGAAGTGGAGGTAGTTGCCGGCGCCGGCGGTGGTGGAAGGGATTGAGACATGAAAAACCCTGAACCCCGTGGTGTGATTATAGGGTTCAATTTTCTTGTTGCAGTTAAAGGTGTAACTGAAGGAAAAAATACCAATTTTTTATAGGAAAAAACTTAGTTGCAATTTCTCAGCTTTTCGTAGGGTTCTTAACTAAATTTACCATGATTTTCTTAAATCCATAACTCTCTCAAAGTTTGTTATCTACTAAAAAGTTGTATTTTTAGTTAAGAATCATACGAAAAGCACCTAAGGAATTGTACCTAAGTTTTATCCTTTTTTATATTAGAAAAATTTACAACATCTTTGCAAAGACCAAATCCATATTTTAAACCATATATTTTACTTCTTATTGTCAAAACTAAATTGAGTAAAAATTGTATGTCCTAGCTCAACCGGCAAAAATACTGAAATTGTTAGGCCGAACGTCATGATCGGGGTTCGAACCCCAATACCTCTAGTTTGTGTGTGTGAGTTTATGATCGTTTTGTCATCTCATCTACCTACCCAAAAAAAAAATTGAGTAAAAATTTACATAAACATAGACATTTTTTAAATAACCAGAATTTTAAAAACTTTGTTTGAGGAGTTTGTCTTTCCTCTATCTAATGTCTATTTATAAAATATATTGACGCATGTGATAGTTTTGTGGGATTCATGTAATAATTTTGTAAGATCCATTAGTGAGATCCACTTAATCACTAAGTTATCATATTTGTCTCTGTCTCTTGTAAATGAGTATTAAATAGAGGAAAATCAAACTTGTATTTGAGAGTGTCTAACAAAGCCGAGGACATATTTGATAGTTTATGCATATATTTTCAAAAGTTTACGAAACAAATTGCAATGACTTACATAAGTTAAGAGATTGAATTGGTCGATGTTAATTTAGGACACCTAACTAAGATTTTAACATAAGTTAAACCATCAAAGTGAAGTTTTAAAATAAGTTAAAGAACCAATGAAAATTTTAAGCAAAAAAATATACAATGATGTTGGGTTAAGATCTTGATGGTGAGATTTGATCCATCAGATTAGTCGGTACTTGAGTCAGATACTGAGTTTTTAAAAACAAAAAAGAATAATAGAGATTTTTCTACAAAAAATAAATAGGCAAAATTACCTCGTTGGTTCCTGTGACTGTGTTTCTACGATGATGAGGTAGTCTAATTTTTTGAAGAAATTCAAATTCTTATATGTAAATACATTGTTTGAATGACTAATTTGAAGAAGTTTTAAAATAAAAATAATTATCTGCGAAGACCCCTAAAAAAATATTTACGGAATATTTTGTTCAAATTAAATTTAAGGAATTTTAAATTACACTTAATGTTATGAATTTTAAATTTCTTTTTTGTCATAATTTCTTAAAAAAATTTCAAGCTCGCCCATATTTTACAAAATTTTAGATTGAGTCCTATAATTTACAAAAAAAAAATGCAAATCGCCCCTTCAAAATTTTCACAATTTAAAAACTGACCCAGTTTTTTCAATTTTCAAATTTGATCCAAAAATGTTAACAAAGCAATTTCTATTACTTTATCCAAACAAAAACAGTTAAAAAAGGAGACAAATCAATTTAATCATTTCAATTGTCTATAACTTTAAATTCTCTAAAATTTTAAAAAATGTTTTTAATTAATTTCAAAAATGATTTGGTTATTAATATTTATTTCATGTCATTTTAATCCATTTGCATATGGATATTCTAGCTTCGAATATATGGTTTTATTTCTACGCGAAGCTTGATAATTCACATGCAAGGATAATTTAGACAGACGCAGAATTTTTCTACCAGTGAATAATTTGTGTGTAGATGGTTGTGATTTGGAGGAAACAACAACGCATTTGTTCTTACATAGTTCTCAGTTTGGTAAATATTTGGTTCTTGACCAGGAAATGGCTTGGTGTTAGTTCAGTTCACCCCCTATGCTTAGAGGCTCATTTCTTACAGTTTGGTAAACTTTGTGATTCTTCAAAAGTTTTGCGTCCTCATTTACAACTTATATTGCTTGCGACAGTCTGAGTTATTTGAAAAGAAAGGAACAGTCGAATAAATTAAGTTATTTTCTTTTGTGTGGTTAGAAGTAGGTAAAATTACACTTGCTTTTAATTATCACAAATGTATGGATATGACCTATGACCTTGTAAACCCGTTTGTGTTTTTCTTTTCTTTTGAGCGTGTAGCTCCATCGTTTGAACTCTTGCAATTTTGCTGCCTACTTGAGCATTTCTCAGGTGGCATTTAGCCTGAGACAGTGAAGTTGTTTCCCACCATGGGAAAGTTAGAGATTAAACCAATAGATCTAATCAAGAACACAGATTTACTATGGTCTGTCTATATCAAATCTCTCCTTAACTCCTATCTCCACCTTCAACCTCCTCTCTCCACCCTCAAGAATATAACCACTCCAACCACCACCATGTTGAATTACAGTCTTCAACCTTTTCCATTAAACAATCTTCACTGTATTTTTTATTTTTACTTGTCATTGGATGGAAAAAAAATCAAACATTTTTATTGAAATATTGGATTATTAACCTTGTGAAAAGAAGAAGAAAAAAAAAACCACACTGTTACAATACATCCATAACAACAACTCATAAACTAAAACCTATAAAATCTAAACTTAATTTCAAAAACAAAAATAATGAATATAAAAAATGTTAGTTCTACGACTCCTCTTCTCTATTCCCTTCCAATCTCCATGATACGATACTATGGGAGTGGTCACACACTTGCCATTGGTACTTCTACAATTTCATTGCTTTATAATTCCCACCATGTGAAATGTGTTAAGTTATGCAATATTTAACATGTTCCTTTCCTAACTTCATGGGTTGGGTGAGAAATCTCTGATTAGATTTGAAAGAAAAAGCAAGATTTGTTGTCCCTTTTTTTTTGAATCTAAGATTTGTTGTCTCTCGTAAAATTCCAGATCTAGAGGATGAATAAAGTATAGGTAGACCATGATAAGATCAATACACCTCTTTAATCTAATGATAAAAATCTGACTTTTCCATGGTGGAAAACAACTTTACTGGCCCATACTAAATGCCACCGGTAGGCTCCTGATCAGTTTAATAAAATCTTTTTAACTTAAAAAAAAATCACATGCAAACATACCAATAAATAGAAGGAAAAAAATAGAAAGGACCAAATTATTATCTAAAATTAAATTAAAGGACACATGTAATATTACTTTAGTAAGTAGACCATTTATAAAAAAGTGTTTGTTTATAAATATAAGATTTATACATAAAAAAGATAATTTAGTAATAATTATACAATTTATCACTCAATTTTTTTTAATACCTGCGATTATCGCAAAATAATCATAGTATTAACAAAACAAGTGAGATTGATATCACATATTCACCCAAAACCTTAAATTAGTAGGTATATAAGTCATCTCACTTGTATGTCCAAAATCTACATTTCCATCAAATATAGAATTGTAACTCATCACACTTGACACATTAACATCTTTTATTTAAGTTTGCAACTCTCTGTGTCCATAATCACGTGACATATTCAAATACGATCAAACGAAGACACAATATATTTAAAAAGGTTGATTGGTGATGGTTTCATTGAGGGAGGTTTATGTTCCTTTCTCACATGAGAATAGAGAAAACAAATAAGACGGGAAAAAAGGATACGAAAAAGGGGTTTGAAAATGAGAGAAGATAAGGGAAAATAATTAAGCAATGTGTAATTTGTTCGTGAAGGTATATGAAATAGTGCGAGTTTGCCAATAAATCTATGAGTTCATTGAAGGATTTGGAGATTTTTGGACAATTACTTTACCAAAAAATTAGGTTCAATTAAAAAAATGCAACATATTTTTAAATATCTAATAAACATGTATTTATCAACCCAACATAACACATTGATCATTTTTTTATTATCATTTGCCACCAACGGCCAAAAGTAAAAATTTGAAATAATTGAGGTTAAATGAAAAAATTCACGAGAAAGAGAACGACATTCAAAAATTAAATTTTAAGATCGAAATGTTAAAGAGTTAATTGCAGTTTTAGTCCCCTATTTTCAGCAACTCATGAAATTGGTCCGTTCATTTTAAAATCACTTAGGTTTGGTTCGTTTATGCTAATTTTAGACTCAAAAACAATGATGTGACATATTTTAAATAATCTAACATACAGTCTGAGGATGTATAATGATCAATATCCATGTAATTACCTGAAAACTCCCTAAAAGTTTGAACTTAAATATGACTTATCACCATTTTGAAGTTCAAAAATTTGAAAGAAGGACCAAAATTAGGTAATTTTGAAATGGAGGGACAATTTCCGTGAGTGAGTGAAAGTAGGAGGACCAAAACTGTAAATACGTCAGAGTTAAACAAATAACATCTAAAAACTAAAAAAAATAGTTCATCATATTGCTGTGAGTTCCAGCCTTCCGGGGGATCTTACATTAAGTTTGATCACCACGTTAGATTAAAAGAAACCACACAAGTAAATTTGACGCCACATCTTCACCATAAACCTTATGATAGTAGGTATATGAGTCATATCACTTATATGTTGTTCAATTTCTACTCTTGCATCCAATGTGAAACTTTAAATCGCACTTGACAGATTAACATTTTTTCTAAAGTATGAGACTCTCTGCATCTATGATCTACCACTAAGAATTACTCATGTTTCCCCACAAAGTTGAACCGAGCTAAAAAATTGTCTTTCGACCTTACGGGAGAGCCAACACTGATGTTGATAGACTCATTGGTCCCAGAGCAACCACACAAATGAGCATGATATCACATCACATCTTCATCCAATATCCTAAATTTGATCGACGAAATTCTGCCCGTGTTGGACACGGGTTTCCATACTAGTTATTGGAAAATAATCATAGTATTAACAAAACAATAGAGTAATCAAACATTTTTTAAGTGGTCATAAAAAAAAAAATCCGTTGGCACATTGATAGCGTGGAATCAAAATATAGAAACAACTCCTGAAGCTGGAGTCTGTACTGTAGTGATGATGATCAGCTTCAGTTTTCAACTCTTTCTTCCTATTTTCTTCTTTTTTATCACAACTTCACTTTCACAACATGCTAACAACCAGGTCAGTAACATCACATGCATATCTCTCTCTCGTGTTGACTTTTATTTTTATCACCACTTTTTTCATTTCTTAACTGATTATTTGAACTGTGAAATTCAGTTTTGTGAAGCAGGAATTGAATACGGAGAGTCCACATGTGGAACTTCATCTTCCAACAAGTTGTTGATCAAAGGTGGTACTGTTGTCAATGCTCATCACCAACATGTTGCTGATGTTTATGTTGAAGATGGCATCATTGTTGCCGTCCAACCAAATATCTTGGTACTTTGCTTTAATTTATTTATTTTTATCTTATTTCTATGAGTGAATTCCCATTCTATATACCAAACTGATGAGAAAAAATATACATCCAATTTAGGTATTGTTTGATTGAGTTATTTGAGTTTATCTATTTATGGAAACAACTTAAAACATGTTCATAAGCTGTTTTCACCTAGTAACTCTAGGATATTTTATGAATACAACTTATGGCTTACAAGTATATGAAACAATTTGACTTTATTTTATCTTTTTTTAGAAGTAGTTTATATATAAGCATTTATATAAGCGCTTATGCTATAAGCACATAGTTAAGTTGTTTATCCAAACATGATATTAGTACTTTAGAAGATTCTCTCAAAATAAAATAAAATTAGTACTTTAGAAGAAGTTCACAAGTAATGACAGAGTGAAAGATATTCCTCTGTTATAGGACAGAGAATGAGAACCTCCTAAGAATTGAAGAGAAAGGAATTAGACTTAATTTCATTGATGATTGTAATAGAGGAAATACAAGATATTAAATAGGCAAAGTTATTCTAGATCCTTCCTAACAAACTAGTGAGTCATCAATCTTCTAGAACCAATGAGTCACCACTAAATGGCAACATAATCATTCCACTTCTTAGGTGTAGTATGATCCTTTTGAGCCTCCCTAATTCATTGGACTCAATCTTCAATACTTACTCTTCAATCCCTATTCATTGCCCCTCATATCCTTGCTCGTATCAAGTAACCCTGAGGATTACTAAATTAGGACATGTTTATCCAATCGTCTTAGATTATTTTGGGTTTTAAAATTGTTTTTGTGGCTAATTAGAGTGTTATCCTCTCTAGGTCTCAGTTCGAATCCCAAAGGTGCCAACAATTCATGTGTTGGTTCAGTCCATGCATAGCTTTGTTATGGCTTCAATTGGGCCCCCTGCTAGTGGACAATGAGATTGGTTCCTCAGATTGGTCGGTCCTTGGATCGGATTCTGAGTTTCCAAAAAAAAGGGACTGATGTGTTCCAAATTGGTAATTTTGATGAACTATACTGTGGACTTTTATTTGGGAGAGCCTAAATCGGATGCCACATTTTCTTTTGGAAACTAAAAGAACTAAAACCGGTCTTTACTAATTTTTTTATTTCAATCCATTATCTTCTTGCCTATTTCTGTCCTTTTTATCTTTGAGTTATGCTTCAAACACTTTTTGAGCTGATTTCCTTTTTGTTTGTTCAATGGTTTTCTTTGTAACAGTGAACCACATTAAGTTTTGTTACTTTCTGTTATTTCTAATGTCTGTATTGTTTGGTTTGTTTCTTATGTAATTTCTATTGTCAGGTTGGAGATGATGTGTATGTGATAGATGCCACTGGCAAGTTTGTCATGCCAGGTTAGGCCTTAAAGATTTTTAATCTAACTCCTATATACACTAATTCAATATTACTATCATTATTATCATCTTTTATGTGACAAACTTTTGAATGTTTGTTTTGTTTGGACCAATAATAGGAGGCATTGATCCTCACGCACACCTAGGGATGGACGCGTTGGGTACTACATCAGTAGACGACTTCTTCAGTGGTCAGTCTGCAGCATTAGCCGGTGGAACAACGATGCACATTGACTTCGTTATACCAATTAATGGGAATTTAACAGCTGGTTTTGAAGCCTATGAAAAGAAGGCAAAAAATTCTTGCATGGATTATGGCTTTCATATGGCAGTTACCAAATGGGATGAAGCTGTTTCAGCGGATATGGAGATCATGGTTAAGGAGAAAGGTCAAAATTAATTTCCTTCTCGTGCTTTATTATTATGCGGTAATAAGTAACGACCCTTTCCATGATTTTTGATGAATTGATTTTAGGTAGTTCAATATTGCGTGTACGACTCATAGTTTACTGATAAGTGGCAGGTTGCACGAGGGGTAACTTGTAAACTGCACTGTAGTATTTAAACACATGTTGTACTTTTTAAACCCTAAGCTTAATTAATAGAAAGGCACTTCATTTGTAGACGTAGGCAAAATTGACCGAACTCAAATATTGTGTGTTCTATGTTTGCGACATCATTTTTTCGTAGGTTTACTTCCGAACTAGGGCTGTTGTCCTAACAATAAGTAATAACCCTTTAGATGGTTTGGAGGAATTGATTTCAGGTAGTTCGTCTATGTTTCTTAATCTCAGGTATCAACTCTTTCAAGTTTTTCATGGCATACAAAGGATTTTTTATGGTCAACGATGAGCTTCTCCTGCAAGGATTTAAGAAGTGCAAGTCTCTTGGTGCCTTAGCGATGGTCCATGCAGAAAATGGAGATGCAGTGGATGCAGGGCAACAGAAAATGATAGAACTTGGAATAACAGGCCCTGAAGGGCATCCTCTTTCAAGGCCTCCAATGGTAAATTCTCTGCTTTTGTTTTGATGAACAACATTTAATTGGCATGGGATCTTAGATTGGTTATTACTTATTTTGTTTTCTTATATTCTTTGATTACTGTGTCTTGGATACCTATGTAGTTGGAAGGAGAGGCAACTTCTCGTGCTATTCGCTTGGCAGATTTTGTGAACACTCCTTTATATGTTGTTCATGTAATGAGCATCGATGCAATGGAAGAAATTGCGAAGGCTCGGAAATCAGGTTCTTCACTCTAATCCTCTTAAGGGCTGTTCTCTCATTTTTTGTAAATGTGTTGCATAGTCATAATGCATTCTTTAAGAGAAAGTAGACAATTTCACATGTTATTTTCAAACTTCAGGACAAAGGGTAATTGGAGAACCTATTGTCTCTGGGTTAGCCCTTGATGACTCTTGGCTTTGGCATCCTGATTTCAATACTGCAGCAAAGCAAGTTCACTACTTCTTTCCTTTTCTTTTGGTAGTTGTTATTTCTTGTCTTAAGTTTTAATAATTTAATTTGTGTCGGTTCTCATGTTTCAGGTATCTCATGAGCCCTCCTATTAGGAGTAAAGGACATGACAAGGCCCTTCAATCTGCCCTTGCAACAGGAGTTTTGCAGGTTTCACATCTAATTTCAAAAATCTTGAGTTTAAATATCATATGTAGCACACAGTTATAAAAGTGATCGCATAATGTTGTTTTGCATCTAAAACTTTCATCTACGATTGAATTTGCTTCATATATTGCAGCAAAGGACTGAATATTTAGTGGCACGGTTGTTAAACCTTCCAAGTCTGTTGTTGCAATGGATTGTTTAATATGTTCTGAGCTCAACTTTATTCTCTTTACTAAGATTACTAGGATTATTCATTTGACAAAATGATTCTTTTTACAACTTCGCAGCTGGTAGGAACTGATCATTGTGCCTGGAATTCCACCCAGAAAGCTCGTGGAGTTGATGACTTCCGCCAAATTCTGAATGGTGTCAATGGTAATCACTCAATGTGTGGTCTAAATGCATTATGTTTGATTTCAAAGTGTTAAATTATTAATATGAATTACAACTCAAAATCTGTAGGTATTGAAGAAAGGATGCACGTAGTCTGGGACATAATGGTGGTATGATAATAAACTTCTACCTTGCCCTCACTTTCTTGTTAGATTGTTGAAAAGGGTGAGGATAACATTTTAACTAGATTTTATTGTTCTCTCTCTCTCTCTCTCTCAGGAATCTGGTCAAATATCGGTCACGGACTATGTCAGACTGACAAGCACTGAATGGTATGTTATTTGATATTCAAAGAAAAGATTGACATCCATTTCTTATGAAAATAAGGAGAATTCAGACAATTTTGTCATTCTTATTGTTTGGTAAAGTTGCCAAAAATATTCATGATATTTTTACTTGTACGATCAATTTAGTGCTAGAATCTTCAATATATATCCAAGGAAAGGAGCTATACTTCCGGGGTCCGACGCAGATATTATCATCCTGAATCCTAACTCAAGTTTTGAGATAACTGCAAAATCTCACCACTCCAGATCGGACACAAATGTGTACGAGGGAAGGAAAGGAAAGGTGCTAGTTTAACTTTATTCTAGTTTTGTTCATGTGGGAATTGAATTTCATTTTCTATAAAACACTAGACACGACATTGATATTCAGATACCGATGATAATTTAATAGTTAAAGCCTTTTATGTAATATTATCAAAACTCAACATCTTTATATACTTTTTATAATTATTTTCAGGGGAAAATTGAAGTGACTATAGCAGGAGGAAGAGTTGTTTGGGAAAATAATAAACTGAAAGTTGTTCCTGGTACTGGGAGATACATACATATGCCTCCTTTTAGTTATCTGTTTGATGGATTGGACAAAAAGGATGCTGTTTATCTAAATTCCCTTAAAGCCCCAGTAAAAAGAGCCAAATCTACCACTTAAAAATTTCTGGTATTGTTTTTTACTATATTGTTAATATAGTTTTTCCATTCAAACAAGTAAAACATGTATCTATGTTCTATGTAGATTCTATATTATAGAACACTCATATTGTTTAGATTATGTAGACACTAATGAATAAGATGTATAATATGTTATGGTTACTGATGCTGAACTAGAGAGTTATCTCCATACTTTGTAGGCATGCTTGAAGACCGTAACCTCTCTTCCGATGACAGGATAATGCAGCTCAAAGAAGGTCGCGTCAAATAAAATAGATATTGTTTGAATTGATTTATTTGAACGTATCTAGTGGTATAAGCACTCGTGACAATGACCAAATAAAATAGCTTCAGACCTCAACATCTACAATAGTTAACAGCACACCGTTATCTTCTAAGCATGAACTCATTCAAACCATTGCTGAATATGTACTTAGTATTTCTGGAAAGTAAAATTTCATTGAACTCGCCATGTATGCATCAACAATGTTGTCACCTGTACTTAAAATCAAAGCACATTTGAGTAATAGAATAAGATGACATTTGTCTTTAAACTTTTTGGTCAAAAGAAGTTTTGAGATTTCTACATAATGAATTAGCAAATGCATCTAACACTTGAGTCAACTTCTTTATTCACAAACAAATATTTTGGAAACCAAGTAATTTGTGTTGGTTTCTAATAATGTCCGGACCTAATTGGTGAAAGAGTAGCAATTTAAAGACTGAATTGACATAAATGGATCCTCTTCGTATCTCTCTCATGTTTACTCAATTTTCACATCTCAATCCTTAATCAACTTTTGTCCCTCTTTTTCAAATACCAATATTATTTTCTCTTTATTTTTCAGTGGTCTAGATCCCTTCATTATTTTCTGAGTTTTTTTTCCACTCGAGAGAATCTTAATCCATAAACTCAATGTTTATTTTTTTAAGAATTGACTCGACAACTTCCTATACAATACTATTATATTTGTTTTCTTAATAAGAGTGGCATTTTCCAAAACATAATGCAAATACATGTGTATTAAAAAAAAGGAAGTTAATCCAAAGGAAGAAAATGTGACAATTTCGGGGATATAATATAGAAAAACATTTAGAGTACTACTAATGTTAATTTGATCAAGAAAAAATTATTATTAAATTTACAACGGCATAGCCCACAATTCTTAACTTGATTCCTTCAAAATATTCTTAACTTGATGGCGTAAATAATGAAATTGATAGGCCGAACATCACAAGCGAGTTCGAACTCTGACTCCTCCATTTATGTGAGTTTTAATGACTATTGTCATTTCATATATTTAAAAAGAAGACTTAAATGCACTTTTGACCCCTTAATTTACAAACTTGCAATTTTGACCCTTAAACTTTTAAAATGGCCCTTTTGGTCCACTATTTATAGCATTTTTTTTTGCAAAAGTGATGCTCCCATTGCTTTTGACGAAGTCAACACGATGTTGGTGACCAAAGTTGATGGTTTATGCAAACTAAAGGTCAAAATCGGCGATTTGTATAAGTTAAGAAGTCGAAAGTGCAATCTAGCCTAATAAAAAAAGGCTTAATAGCAGTTTTCGCTCCCTAACTTTCACGAAGTTGCGATTTTGGCCCCCTAAGAAAAAAACTACAAAACCACCCCATAAGTTTTGCAACTGTAGCAATTTTGGCCCCCCAAGGCCAATTTTTGGTAAAAAAAAAACCAAAAAAAACACGTGGCACCTCACTTAGGGTGCCATGTCAGCGTAGACTGGGGCCAAAACTGCCACATATGCAAAACTTAGGGGGCGGTTTTGTAGTTTTTTTCCTTAGGGGGCCAAAATCACAAGTTTGGAAAAGTTAGGGGATTAAAACTGCTATTAAGCCTTAAAAAAAATACACATGCGACATCCAAATCATTAAATTCGATGTTCATGTACATATTGACCTATTAAAAATCAAACGAGACTTACTTTCACAAAATGGACTAAAGTTGAGGTGCCAAAAATATAATTATTAAAATTGAGGGCCAAATTTGCAACTTTGTAAAAGTAGAGAGGACAAAAGTGTGTTTTTAAACTTAAAAAGAAAGAATATAATAAAACATGGTGAGTGACAGACAACTTTTGTGATGTCAACAAGACAGCAATCTTGTACTTACCGATGAACTGAAACTAAATTGACAAACAATACAAAATTTCTCTCTCTTTTGAGTCTGAAACAGTAATCTCCACGTCGCTCTGCTGCTGAAAAAGGTATCACACCCACAATTTTTTTTTGGTGTTTAAGGTTTATTTCCCATTTTTGTTGTCTTATGTTTTCCTAGTTCTGATTAGGGTTTATAGTTTTTGCCCCATTTTCCAATTTTCTAATTTTATACTTGCAATGCTCTAGAATTTGATAGTCACCATTTTTGTTTCAAGAGTTTGTTTAAACTGTGTTTTCAAGCCTTAATGCATGTGTTAGAGCACTAAGTTAGACTCTGTGGTAGAACACTTTGTTGGGAGGAGAGTTAAGGCCTATGAGACACTGACACGGATACCGGACACGACATTGACACATTGACACTCGTAACAATTTGTGAAATTAACAAAATTTAATGTAATCATACATGTCCACGTGTCAAGTGTTGTATTGGTGTCAGACACTGACACGTGTCGGGCATCGGACACGCCTTTGATCAAAAGTATCAGTGCTACGAAGGTTAAGACTACCTTGGTTTACCTTGCCAAGTTATGTAGGTGTAGCTTTATTGTTAGTTATAGTTGTAGTAGCATTGATGGTGTAGTATTGGAATGTTGCAGGACTGCTACTTTCTTTTGTTTGCTTGTTTTATTTTGGTGTGTAGTAGTCTCTGGTGTTATCTTTGTGTAATGGGTCTGATGTATTTATCTTGGGTTCTTTTCTATGTAATTTATTTACTAGTTGTAGTTTTGTTGTATCTTTTAATTTTATAACCATTTTTGATGAAAAAAGCTTGTAAATCTCTATGTTTGTAACATAACTTATCATAGATCTTATTGACTTCTTTTGTGCAGTTTTGGTTTGGCACTTTCACCTTTAATTGAAACTTCATGGATAGTTCGGAGAATTTAGTAGACTGTGATAGTATTCATGATGAAGGTATGGAAGTTGATAACTCTGATGATGATGAAGCATGTTGGAAGCCTGCAACGGGGATGCGTTTTTCTTGCATAGATGATGTCAAAACACTTTATAGAGAGTATGCTTTGAAAAAGGGTTTTCGGTGGAAGACCAGAACATCGAAAAAAAGAGATGATGGAGAGACCTGCTATGCAATTCTTGTTTGCACAAGAGAGGGGTCTCAAGGGTCAGAAATTCCGTGTACGTTAAAGACACCCCCACCTAAGACAAAAAATTGTCCTGCCAAGATTTGTATTAAGTTGGAAAAGGATGGTTTGTGGTACATTTCAAAATTTGAATCTAGACATTCTCACAAGACTAGCCCTACAAAGAGAATGGACTTGCATGTAAAGAGAACAATCGAAATCAATGAGGATGCAGGAGTGAGGACCATTAAGACTTTCCGATCTATTGTCAACAATGCGGAAGGGCATGACAATATACCATTTTGCGAAAAAGACATGATAAATTATGTTAACAACGAACAACATTTAATTGGAAAAGAAGGTGATGGCAAGGCCTTAATGAGCTATTTTTCTAAAATGAGGGAACAAAATTCGAATTTCTTCTACGACATAGATTTGGATGATGATTTTCATGTAAGGAATGTGTTTTGGGCTGATGCAAGAAGTAGAGCTACTTATGAGTATTTTGGAGATGTTGTAACTTTCGACACAACATATTTGACCAATAAGTATGATATGCCTTTTGCTACATTTGTAGGTGTGAATCACCATGGTCAATCAACATTACTTGGATGTGGGCTGCTCTCAGGAGAAGACACAGAGTCATTTGTGTGGCTTTTCAAATCATGGCTTCGTTGTATGCTTGGAAAGGCTCCTGTGGGTATTGTGACCGATCAATGTAAGGCTGTGCAAAATGCCATTGAGTTAGTCTTCCCTACAACACGCCATAGGTGGTGTTTATGGCATATAATGAAAAAAATTCCTGAAAAGCTCAACGAATACAGTGAATATAAAAGGATCAAGTCTGCGATGGAAGGAGCAGTTTATGATACACACACAACAACTGGTTTTGAAGAGAAATGGTGTTCCTTCATCGACAAGTTTATGCTTCAACAGAATGATTGGTTGAGTGGGTTGTATGAAGAGCGTCATAGATGGGCACCAACCTTTGTAAGAAAATATTTTTGGGCAGGTATGTCAACTACGCAGAGAAGTGAGAGCATGCATGCTTTCTTTGATGGGTATATCAATTCAACAACAAGTCTAAATCAATTTGTAAAGCAATATGATAATGCTCTTGGTAGTCGAGCAGAAAAAGAATTTGAAGCGGATTTTAATTCACTAGATACTACAATTCCGTGTGTGTCGAACTCGTCCATTGAAAAGCAATTGCAAGGTGAGTACACTCATGCCAAATTCAAAGAAGTTCAAGCTGAATTCATATCCAAAATGAATTGTGCTCCCTCGTTGAATGTTGTCGAGGGTTGCTTTGCTACTTATCATGTGTTGGAGGAGGTTGTAGTTGGAGGCAGACATAAAGAAAATGTCTTCAAAGTTGTGTTTAATCAGGAAAACCAGGATTTCAGCTGTGAATGCTCGTCGTTTGAGTTTAGAGGTATCCTGTGTTGTCATGTGTTATCTGTGTGTACACGAGAAAGGGTTAAAAATGTGCCAGAGAAGTATGTTTTAACACGATGGAAGAAAAATATTAAAAGGAAACATTCATATATTAAGAGTAGTTATTGTGCGAGAGAATTGAAGCCACAGATGGACAGGTTTGACAAATTGTGCAAGCATTTCTATGAGATTGCTGAAGTAGCCGCGGAATCTGAAGATGCAACTAAGGCACTCCATGAAACATTACATCAATTTAATTCTAATAAGGATGGTATAACTGACATTGTTAACAGAAGTTTCATTGATGACTCAAATCCAAACAACGGTATTGGAATTCACAGTCCATTGCGGGTTAAATGTGAAGATCAAGGAAGTGAACCAAGCGAAGTAATGACAGACAGGCTACTACAGTATGTCTTTTTTCCTTCAGAAATTATGTATTCTCCATATATGTATGTATATTGAATCTTAGTTTTTTATTTGTCCAAATGTGTAGGAGTGCAATATTGGAATGGTGAGAAATCAGATCGAAAGCAACATCTATGTAGAATCATCTATTGAAGTTGTCAATGGCGGTGATTTGTTGGATTCAAGTACCGTCGTTCGTGTCCATTATAAAATTGTGTTAACTAATGTTTGAAGTGTGTGGTTGTTTATTGGATTTATGTGTTGTGTTACAAATATGAGGAAACATATGTACTAGTTTAGGATTATGTATGTTGACAATAATTTATGTACTTTATTAGGATAACATGTGTGCTAGTTGAGGATAACTTATGTAGTCGTTTAGGATAACATATGTATTAGTCGAGGATAGTTTATGTACTGGTTTAGGAAATTTATGTTTATATAACATTTCTAATGAAAATAAGGCAAAAAATGCTTGCATGGATTATGGCTTCCATAACAGTGGGACGGAGTTGTTTCAAATGAAATGGAAATCGTGGTCACAGAGAAAGGCCGGTGTTTATTTCCTTTTGGTGCTATATGATTACATGGTAACAAGTGTTGGTTATGACTCATAGTTTATTGATAAGTGGGCAAGTGGTAATCTTGTAAACTGGACCGTAGTATTTGAACACAAGTTGTACTATGCAAACCCTAAGCTTGAGTAATAGAAAGGTATTGAAGCCACTTTGCAGTAGGACACGTAGACACAGTTGACCAAACTTTGTGATCGAATATTGTGTCTCCTCTGTTTGTGTTTTTTGTATTTGTTTACTTCTGAAACAGGGTTGTTGTTCTGACAATAAGTACAAATCCTTTAAATGAGTTTCGAGGAATTTATTTCTGGTAGTTCGTCTATGTTTTTTAATTATGTGTATCAACTCTTTCAAGTTTTTCATGGCATACAAAGGATTTGTTATGGTCAATGATGAGCTTCTTCTACAAGGATTTAAGAATGCAAGTCTCTTGGTGCCTTAGTCATGGTCCATGCAGGAAATGGAGATGATGTCTATGCAGGGCAACAGAAGATGATAGAACTTGGACTAACTGGTCTTAAAGGGCATCTTCTTTCAAGGCGTGCAGTGGTAAGTTCTCGTTTTTGTTTTGATTTTGCTGAACAACATTTGGTCGTTATGTGATTGTAAAATGATTATTACTTATTTTTTATATTATTTTGATTACTGAAGTCTAAACACATGTATATCTATGTAGTTAGAAGGAGAGGCAACTTCTCGTGCTATTCGCTTATACGTGGTTCATGTAATGAGCATTTATGTAATGGAAGAAATCATTAAGGTTCAAAAATCAGGTTTTTTGTCTTAATCCTTTGTGTTGTAAATTTTTTTTTATCATGTGTTCCACATTAATAATGCATTCATCTAGAGAAAGTAGAAAATTTCAACTTACAAAGATAAGAAATCCTTTTGTAGGAAAACAAATGCTTTTGCAAATCAACATTTTTTACAGGAAAAAAGAAGATTCCACTCTTGTGTCATAAGTGCAGAAACTTAGTACAAAACAAATCACTGGTTGGTTCACGTGTTTCTAGTGTGACATTTTAAGTTTTGTTAATAACATAGTTTTAGTGATATCCCTTTCTTGTTTTTAAACTTTTGAATAGAAGACTGGTTTATATGTTACATTGTGACGTTTATGTGTTTTGTTCCCTAACCAAGTGATTGATTGGGCTCAAATGATTAATGAGCTCAAGTTAAGGATGAATTGTTAAGGAGAAACCGAGTTCAAATCCTGGCTGGAACAATCCTTGTTTAACCTTTATTTACTTCTCGGTCAAACTCCAAACTATCAGTGCCCCATCCCCCAGGAAATAGAGGGTTAAGACAAAAAATTGTATTTTTGTTCTCTGATAACTTAATTTCAGTGAGGTTACCCGTCTGGTACATAACTGTAGGGTAATTGGAGAGCCTATTGTGTCAGGGTTATCCCTTGAAGACTCTTGGCTTTTTGACATCTGATTTTGAGACTGCTGCTAAGCAAGTTCACCACATCTTTCCTTTTCTTTGTTCATTGTTATTTCTTGTCTTAAGTTTTATGAACGAATGCCATGTCGATTCTCATGTTTCAAGTATGTCATGAGTCCTCCTATTTAGGAGTCAAGGACATGATAAGGCCCTTCAAGCTGCCCTTGCAACAGGGTTTGCAGGTTTCAAATCTAATTGAAAATTTCTTAGTGTAAATATCACATAAATTATATGTTTATCGAAGTGAGCATAATGTTTTTTCACATCTAAAAGTTTCATCTATTATTGAATTTGGTTCATATATTTTATCAATGGACCGTTGCCTTGGATTGTACAATATGCTATGTATAACACAATTTTTTCCTTTCCAATGTCAGAAATCTATTGAAGTTTACTTTTTGAATTTGACATTTTGACCAAATAATACCTTTTATAACTATGCATCTGGTAGGAACTGATCATTGTGCCTGGAATTCCACCCAGAAAGCTCATGGAGTTGACGACTTCCGTGAAATTCCGAATGGTGTCAATGGTAAACACTCAATGGTTTTGGATGTTTGTGGCCTAAATACATTCTGGTTGATTTTGAAATGTTTTATTATTAATATGCACTCAACACAAAACCTATAGGTGTTGAAGAAAAGATGCTCTTGGTATGGGACACCTTGATGGTATGATAATAAATTTCTACCTCGCCCTCCATTTCTTGTATGTTGGTTGAAAGAGGAGAGAATAGCTTTCAGGAATCTGGCCAAATATCAGTCACTGACTACGTCCGATTGGCAAGCACTGAATAATATGTTTTCTGACAATCAAAGAAAATATCGGGATTCATTTTGTTCCGACCTCAATTCCACTAATTTTTTTTCCCAGGTATTGTCCATTTTGGGTCTTATGTTAATTAGTCTCATAATTTTGTCCGTTAAAGGCGCCTTAGTGGGTTGAGAAAGTGAGTGTCTATAAACTACTTTTAGTCTCGACCAGCAAAGACGCCTTTTAAAGACAATTAGACTCGCATATGATTCAAAGCGGAAAATGCCTCAAAGGCAGTGATGCAGTGGACTTAAAGTTTGAACAATTTATTACTTTTATGGCAATAAGGAGAGTTCAGACTATTTTATTATTCGTATCATTAATTTGATGATTCTTTATGGTAAAATATTTTTGTTCACTCGTTTTAGTGCTAGAAACATCAATATATATCCAAGGGAGCTATTTTTCCGGGGTCTGATGCATATATTATCATCCTGGAAACTAGTCATATTATTAAAAACAGTTAATCAAATAAAAGAACATAAATCAATTGCTTTTTTGGTGACCTAAATTAATTAATTTATTATACCTCGGGTCGAACTCCAAATTACCGGTGCCTTTCTCGTAAAAACAAGGGTTAACGCAAAAAAGAAAACGAAGGTCCGTTGACATAAAAAAAAAAGGCTATACGTAAAACAATGCCGGCTATTATACAAAACTGAATTATTAATGGTATAAAGTAAATGAGTTTTTTATAAATTGAAAATAAATCGAACTATCACATAGTATAATCTGTGAAAACAAAACTATCACATACTTTCCTTCGAAAAAACTATCAAATACTTTGGTCATTAACGAAAATTCCCTAAGAATCATAACAAATCTTTTTCATATTTTTTTCGAAGGACAAATCTTTTTCATATAACAACCAAAGATTTTGTCAAAAAATATAACAACCAAAGAGAAAATCTCAACCGTTCAATCACAAAAACAATGTACAAAGTTACCTTCTAAAAAAATCTAAACCGTCTAAAATATCCCAATCTAAAACAAACACCCCATCACCTACAACTATATAATAACATACGGTAGTGTGTTTACTTCACTTCATACTCAAAAAAACCATTCATATCTCTCTCTCTCTTTCTCTTTAACTCTTCCAATAGATTCTTGATCTTGTGCAACCATGCGGCCACCGGTGAAGAGAGTTGATTATAAGGTAGGAGATAAAGTAGAAGTATGCTGCAAAGAAGAAGGGTTTGTAGGTTCATACTTTGAAGCTACAATTATTTCATGTCTAGAGAGTGGAAAATATGTGATCCGTTACAAGAATCTCCTTAAAGATGACGAGTCGGAACTTCTTATGGAAACACTTTTTCCAAAAGATCTTCGTCCATTACCGCCACGTGTTCGTAATCCTTCAAAGTTTGAACTCAATCAAAAAGTTGATGTTTTTGATAATGATGGTTGGTGGGTAGGGAAAATCGCGAGCGAGAAGATCCTCATGGAAAAGAGTTACTACTATAGTGTGTATTTTGACTATTGCCATCAAACTATTTACTACCCTTGTGATCAGATTAGGGTTCATCAAGAATTGGTTTGGGGAGAGTGGATCTTCGAGGCATAACTCATATATATATATTACCGCCATGATTGTTATATCAAGACTCTTGTTCTTGTCGCCGAAACTATGATATATCAATTATTGTATTTACAAATTGTAGACATTGTCCTGTTCATTGTACTTTGAATTGTTTATTGGCAATAAATTTCAGTCTTTTAGTTTCTTTGGTTTCAATTTATTTTGTGTGTGCATATGATTCTTGTTCTTTGATTTATTTTGCTGTGTGTGCATATGATTCTTGTTCAGTTTCTTGATACTTGCAAGAAAAATAAACTATGATTACAATAGACTTATTATGTAATTGATGATTTTCTATATTTGAGTTCTTATTTAAACATCAGTTTCAGGATTAATTATGATTATGGTTCATGTGTTCTTCACAAAATGTTGATTGATTCTTGATGAATCAATTTTGTTTATGTGTTTATTTCTTCATTGTATTCAAGTTTTTTATGCTTTTTTGCAAGTTAGTGTTGCTGAAATATTATAATAAAAATCACAGCTTCTTCATCTACTTGTCTCTAAATTGAGGCTTTTGATCCAAAAAGTGTACAGAACATTTGTGTTATGGTGTTTTTCGAAAAACCACAAAGAAAATATAGAAATTCAAAAAGTTTAGTAGCATAAAAGAGAGAGAGAGAGAGAGAGAGAGAGAGGAATCTATTGAGATAAAAAGAAAAAAAAGAAAAAAAAGACTCTAGATTTCAAATAGTATACGTGCATTGTAAATAGAGGTGTATTAAAATAAAATATTTGAAAATATTTTGAAAACCTCAAAAAATTACAAGAAAAGAAGAAGAAAGAAAGAAAGAACGTGGAGTTTCGACACATATTTCCTTGACTTTGATTTTTTTAATTTTAATTTTTTTGACCTTATAGGCATTGGTTTTAAAAAGTAGTAATACAATGAGTGTTTCCACCCAAAAAAAAAAATCATCAAGAGTGTAAATACTAGTTGAGTTGCGAGGTCCAATTTTTCTTCTTCTTAATTTTTGTTGTTTTTCACTATGAATGATATTCCACCATCACCAAAGACACAATCCTTCAAAAAGAAACACAAAGGGAGATTAATAGTGTTAGTGAAACTGTTGGACAAAGATTTACTTTGGTTAATGAGAGGACAATGTGAAGGCATCAACCTCCAAGTCAAAAGGACTATGAGGAGGAAGATGATGAGACTCCAAGGGAGTATGAGGCATAGGAGACATGGAGGAAGACTTAGAAACATGTAATCAATAAAGGATGATTAGGGTCTCTAGGGAGGAAGAATAACTTTGGAAGAAAAAGAAACTTGAAAAATTCCTAACTTTTAAGGAAAGGTTGGTTGATCTAGAGAAACATACTTATGTTCAGAGCTAAATGTGAATATAATGAAAGAGTAAAGTGAATTTTTTAAGAAAATTGAAGTGAAGTGACTATAGCAGGAGGAGGAAGTGTTGTTTAAGAAAATAATGAACTGAAAGTTGTTCCTTTTAGTTATCTGTTTGATGGATTGGACCAAAGGGATGCCATTTATCTAAATTCCCTTCGAGCTTCATAAAGAAATCTTAAGCAGCTCTAAGCAACCTTTGACACGTATTCTTTCTGCATGCGCAGCTTTCCTCAAACTCTTCAGCATCATTTTCTATGTATACATTATTGCATGCAACCATAATATCATGAGCACTGCTGACGAAATGCCCCACAATAAAGTCCTCAAAATTCTGAAACCAAAAATAACTCTTAAATTAAAACAGTTCAATTTTAAACCTCAGAAAGGAATAAACACAAATTTAAGGTAATAGTAATATTTTTTCAAAGTATTGCATATTACAGCACTTGCCATATTCTTCAATCTTCATTGACATTTGAAAGAATTGATATTTCCTGAGTATGCTTAAATTAATCAAATTATTTAAAGGCAATACGACATTCAGCTTGAAAAGAGAAATTAAATGCTAAATGCAATATGACATGGAAAATTATAACGAGCTATTTTCATCTACATCAGTATAATGTTCTGAAAAAAGCATCAAATGTAGTCATCAGAATGTTAGAAATGGGCCAAATAGAGAAGTAGAGAACACAAATCTACCAAGTGCTAGATTTGGACCCTAAGAAGCCCGGCATATGGAAAGTATACAACAGGAATAGGAAAAAGGCAGATCAATTAGACATTGATCCATCGGAAGGAAGAATGAGATAGTCATAGAGTCACGGCCAACAGAATATGCTCAAACATGGTGACTCAGTTTGGTGAGGCAGACATTGATCATCGATGCCTGTGTGTTAGACTTGAATGGAATAGACATTATAGTGGGAGTGGCTTGGCTGCAGGCGTTAAGAAAGGTCGTGATGAATTGGTACAAAATATGACGATGAGCATCAACATTGATTAATTATGCGATACCAAAAGGTAACCATTAGAAGACTGGATCCCGCTTACTGGTACAGAATGTTCAGACTAAACAAGAACAAAAAACTGTGGTAAGATCATCTTTCCTCCATTTATATTTCTTTAATTAAGCATGACTTGTTTATGCATCCCACCTTACAGTATATCCAGACTCCAGATTAGGGTGATATACTGATATTTCATAGACCAGCAGCACACATATCTTTTCAAAAATAGAAAATATTCTAAGAACCCTAGCCAAATACTATCTCATCAAAACCTTGAGGACTTGGAATAATAGAAATATTCTTACTATTATTTGAGCTGACTACCACAGCATGGTAGATTCATCCCAAAGTCAACAGTGTCTATTTAGGGCACGTTTGTATACTCAATTTAATCAAGTATTTATTGAAAAAGCACTTTCCATATATAACATGTTTTTACAATCTAAGAATTTATAGGAACTAACAAACTCCAAGTAAATTTTGTATAATTAGTTTTCATAAGCTACTTATGAAAAGAAGATCAAAACAACTTATGATCATAAATTAAGTTATTATTCTTATAAAACAACAAGATTGAGTCTAGGAGAGTGAGCTAGTCTCCAACAATGTGCCGAACCACAATTCAAATCTCTCTAGGAAAAGTACCCACATCCGGTGTTGACTACTCCTAAAACACCAATTCATTTCAAATAATAGAAATATATATACTCTGTAGCACTGACACCTCTGATCAAAGACGTGTCTGTATTCAACATGTATCGGTGTCAGACACCAACACATGTAAATGAGTTAAAATAATTTATTTTTTCAAATTATTATAGTAACATGGTATTTGGACACTCATTAGCAATACTTTTTTTATTTAAAATTAAAAATATTTTAAAACTAAAAAATTGACTATTGTGTGGTGATAATATTCCAAGTAGAAGCTTAGTTTACGGTGATTTAGTTTGAAAATGGAAATAAATAACGAAAGAACGAGATCGAAGAATAACATAAACATTGGAGTTGGAGCGATCGATGATGTCTTTCATTATTTTGACGAATAATCATCAACTCCTTCACTTCGTCCTCTTCCTTATCATAACTATCACTCCTTCTTCACTTGCTCAGTCACAACCCAATCAGGTAACTAACTTCACTTCTGCCTGCGTCTCCGGTCACTTATTTTCTTGAGTTGACTTTCCTGTTTCCTATATTTGGATTGTGGAATTCAGTTTTGTGAAGCTGGAATTGGATACGGAGTGTCCACATGTGGAACTTCATCATCCAACAAGCTGTTGATCAAAGGTGGTACTGTTGTCAATGCTCATCACCAACAAATTGCTGATGTTTATGTCCAAGACGGCATCATTGTTGCTGTCAATCCAACTATCACTGTTGGAGATGATGTATATGTCATTGATGCCACTGGCAAGTTTGTTATGCCAGGTTAGACCTTTTTTGACAAAGATTGTGTGTGTTTAACTTCTCAATATCTAGATGGTAACCACTTCTGAAATGAAATCACATAAGTGTTGTCACATGTTGTATGTATGAAGTTTAATTTTTTTACTTTCCATCATGATTTCAATTTGATATCATCAATCATCATCTTACGATTCTGACAGACTCTATGCATCCATCTTTTTGTTTACTCACAGGAGGCATTGATCCTCATACCCATCTAGAGATGGAGTTTATGAACACTGTGGCGGTGGATGACTTCTTCAGTGGCCAGGCCGCAGCATTGGCTGGTGGGACAACAATGCACATTGACTTCGTTATACCAACTAATGGGAGTTTAACGGCCGGTTTTGAAGCCTATCAAAAGAAGGCAAAGAAGTCTTGCATGGACTATGGTTTCCATATGGCTATTACCAAATGGGATGAAACTGTTTCAAGAGAAATGGAGCTCATGGTCAAGGAGAAAGGTTATAATTTATGTTCTTTTCTGCATTTTTATTTTTTCTTTTATTATGAGGTAATAACCCTGTGGAAGGGTTCTAAGGAATTTACTTCAGCCACTATATCTTTGTTTTCTAATTGCAGGTATCAATTCTTTTAAGTTTTTCATGGCTTACAAAGGATCTCTTATGATCAGTGATGAGTTGCTTCTAGAAGGATTTAAAAAGTGCAAGTCTCTTGGTGCCTTAGCTATGGTCCATGCAGAAAATGGAGACGCTGTGTATGAAGGGCAAAAGAAAATGATAGAGCTTGGAATAACTGGACCTGAAGGGCATGCTCTATCAAGGCCTGCAGTGGTTAGTCTCAATTTTATTCTTTTTATAAAGAATTTATATAAGTAAGAGAATTCAAAAGAATAATAGAATTTCATTTCAACTTTTCCACTGTTTTACCACGCCATAGAATACATTATTTTCCGTCCTCGTTTTTCAACCCTGCCTTTACATCTCTGACAATCACACCCTTAGTAGCCTTTGGTGCACATTACTTGAACCAGAGTTGACTGTTCTTAGCTACTAGTGTCTAAATTTTCATACTGGGATAAATCACATTTAGTTGCTATGTGATTAAATTGATTACTTGTTTTATTTTTTTTGTATTCTGTGATTACTGCAAAGTCTAAAATCTAAATATCTGTTAGTACGATTTATAGAACATCACTTTATTTGACTTGGGTAGCTACATGTGTAGTTGGAAGGCGAGGCAACTGCTCGTGCTATTCGGTTAGCAGATTTTGTAAATACTCCTTTGTATGTGGTTCATGTCATGAGCATTGATGCAATGGAAGAAGTTGCGAAGGCCAGGAAATCAGGTTCTTAACTTTAACCCTTGTAGTGCTATTCTAGATTATGTAGAGAAAGCATAAAATTACAACATATAGAGATAAGGCTAGGTGTCTGTTTGTAGAAAAATTCATACATTTGCACAACAATATTCTTGTCTCTTTAGTGAGAATAAATGCAAAAAGAAGACTTGTTGTACTTAAATTATAATAGCCATGAATAGGTTAACCTGACAACACTTTATAATTCGACTCTTTTGCTATGTCATTATGTTGAATCTACTCTATTATAGAAAAACTTGGGGCTACTCAAATAGTCAAATGCCTTGAACCTAACTGTGAATCTGAGACTTATAGCGTGTTTGCTTAAACTTATGAAAAAAAGTGATTCTATAATGCGGATTTTGTAATTTTTGTTTGCTTAAGATAAATGTTGAACATTTATTGTGCACATAGTATTAAACTGTGTTTACATATATTATGATAGATGTTTCAAATGTTATTTTTGTAGTATTTTAGGGCCTGTTTGGATTAGCTTATTTTAGAGCTTATATAAAACAGCTTATGCGAGTAAATAAGTTTTTATGTATTATTTATAAGTTTTTAAGATAGTTAATGAAAAAACAGTTTATAAAGATACAATTTTCGTTAGGGAGAGCTTATAAATTAAAATAAAAGCTTATTTATTTACATAAGCTATTTTTCATAAGCTCAATCCAAACGAGGCCTTAGTCTATGAAGAAATCACGAGTTTACAGATATCTGAGTTCGACAACCTTGGATTAACGTGTTTCAAGAGTGACGTTATATGTTTAATTGATAACTTAATTTTAGTGAGCTCTACTACTTGTTTATATGTTTCCATCTTGACATTTTAAGTGCTTTTATTCCCAAATGACTTAGTTTTGGTAGGTGACTTGTTTCTTTTCTTACTTCAGGACAAAGAGTAATTGGAGAGCCTGTACTGTCTGGGTTAGCCCTTGACGACTCTTGGCTTTGGCATCCTGACTTTGATACTGCAGCAAAGCAAGTGCCTTCACCTGTTACATAGTTTTCCTTAGTTGTTATTCTTTTGTTGTCTTCAGTTTTAAGGATATATAAGCCATATTTCATTCTCATGTTTCAGGTATGTCATGAGTCCCCCTATTAGGAAACAAGGACATGATAAGGCCCTACAAGCCGCCCTCTCAGCAGGAGTTTTACAGGTCCATATGGAGTTAGAGTTAGATTCAGCAATCATTTAAAGATGGTTTGAACCTGAGAAAGTAGTTAGGATGGTCTCAGCTATAACATGAATCATACTTCCTCTGTCTCAGCCATAACATGAATCATAACATGAAAGTAGTTATGCGTGTTTCTTAAGAAAGTCACGAGTGTACTAAATTCTATGATAAAATGAGTTTCATTTACTATTGTACCCTTATTAATATAGAAGTTGGTAGAGTAATTAGATGAGTTGAGAATTGAGATACAATAAATAAGGGTATATTAGTGAAAAAAGATAACTAATGCGTTACTGGTATTCTAAAATGACAAATAATAAGAGACAAATAAATATTTCAAATGTGACAGTTATGAGATGGATGGAGTAGCACTTTTGAGTTTTGATTATTGCTGATTTCTGTATTTTATCTAGACCCTAGCTCAAATTTATTTTCTTTGCTAATATCGTTCGTTTGACCAAAGGATACATTTTACGAATTTGCAGCTGGTAGGAACTGATCACTGCGTCTTTAATTCCACCCAGAAAGCTTTTGGAATTGACGATTTCCGGAAAATTCCTAACGGTGTCAATGGTGACCACAGTAACCTTAGATATATGCGGCCTAAATACATTTTGGATGATTTTGAAATGTTTTCTTACTAACGCATTGCAACCTGAAAACTGTAGGTATTGAAGAAAGGATGCGCGTGGTATGGGATATCATGGTGGTAAGATAATATATTTCCACCGTAGCCTTCCCTTTCTTGCTAGGTTCGGGTAAAATGAAGGACATGATAACCTTCTAACTGGAATTCATTGGTGTATATCTCACAGGAATCTGGCCAAATATCTGTCACGGACTATGTTCGCTTGACAAGTACTGAATGGTAAGTTTTTCAATCAATTGAAGTAAAATTTGGCATCCTGTTATAAGATTTTATTTTCATTATTTTGATTGGAAAAAAGTGTTTGGCAAATATCCCAAAATTATATGTTTTTTTATTTCTACTCTCATTTCAGTGCTAGAATCTTCAATATATATCCAAAGAAAGGAGCGATTCTTCCTGGCTCTGATGCAGATATTATAATTCTCAATCCAAATTCAAGCTTTGAGATAACTGCAAAGTCACACCACTCTAGAGTGGACACAAATGTCTATGAGGGAAGGAAAGGAAAGGTACTGGTTTAAATATTATCTGATCCGTCTAGGTCTAGGGATTGAAGTTAATTAACTTCCCGATGACTACTTAAAGTGTCTCATTTTTTCTTTTGGGGTTGATTTTGCGCTTGTACTAGGCCTCCACGTTCATTGTTAGCTTGGTACAAATGGTATATTGCAAAGCAAGAACTTGGATAAAGTCCTAATCAGTTAAAAGAATTTCATTCATGCAGCTATGCTAGAACACTATCTTTAATGGCTTAATATTTGACATCTAGAATTCATTCTAGCCTTAGTCATATTATTAATCTATTATGTTATAATCGATATCTCATTCTGTGGCCTATCAGTGAGAAATAATTCTACCTTTTTTTTTCCAGCAGAAATAAGTCTATCTATCTAACTATTTGAAGAAAAGTCTTCTTTCTCTGTTGATACATGGAGGGATTTCACACTTCTAGTTTCCACACATCTATGCAATCTTACACAGGATCTTTACTAGTTATTCTTAAATATTCACACTGCCTTAGGAATTGCACAGAGGCCCTTCGCTGCAACAACTTGGGCTAAATGTGGCTTCTTTTCCTCAACAACCTCATTCTCTCACACACACATGCACGCGTGCCCACACACATACAGATGATTTGAGTCTCTCGCCACTCATTACTTGATTTGTTCAATCTTTGTTCTTTTACCTTGTCAGTTTCCTATGGGTTCATTCAACATGTGCTAGTATGTATATATTGTTAATTATTTGAAGTTTTGTCATATGATATCAAGATTAAATTGTTATTTCAGGGGAAAATTGAAGTGACTATAGCAGGAGGAAGAGTTGTTTGGGAAAATAATGAATTGAAGGTTGTTCCTGGTTCTGGGAGATATATTCAAATGGCACCTTTTAGTTATCTGTTTGATGGAATCGACAAGAAGGATGCCGCTTACCTAAATTCCCTTCAAGCCCCAGTTAAGCGGGCAAAGTCCACTGCTTAATTTCTGTCATCATTGGTTAGGGAGGGAGGGAGATAAAGTATGTAATTCCAGTTGTCTGATCAAATAAAGAAGAATATGTATATTTCATGTACAATGTACTGGCAGTAGTAAAGCATCATGTATATATAATTTAATTTATCATCATAATAATAATAATATATATATTTTGTTCGTGCAACATTTTCCATTGATGTACTGTATATTGCTTAGACAGTATCAAAAGCAATTGAAGAAAAGTGACCATAGCTTTTATAAGATATTGTACAATGTGTAATGGTCAAGTTTCCATTGAACTTGTCTCATCTACACAAAATTTTACAAGGCATAGATCCTAGTATATAGCATTAGAGCATGCCATTGTTTTGAATATGAAGGAGTTGATATGTTTGTATGGTTCTTATCATATCAAGGCCTAATACAGCAATTAATGTAGGTCAGAATCCTTCTTTTCCCCTGCATGATAATGTTCAACAAATGTATTAGAAGTTGCATTCACTGATTCCCCAGTATTGTCATTTCTCTTCATGTCCCTCTCTATGTTCGAGCGAGCGGTGCATGTTCAGGTTGATAGAAACACCATAGGAGGTGTAGCTCATGTATGGATCGACAACCATAATTAAATAAAACAAAAAACATACACCTGTAGATAAGAAACATAATGACAGAAGCCGAAATAGACTTCTATGACCCCTGTAATCTATGTTATATTTTGCTTTTGACAATAGTACTCCTCCTAGTAAATGATCCATGTGCGTTGATCAAGGGGGCATGGACCAAATCTAGAAGGAGTACTTTGCTAAAAAAATGTATTCAAAATTGGAAGTTGAAGCTACCAGCATAGAATCTCAAGTACAATAATAAAAAAAAATCATTCAACTTAAATAAGAACTAAAGAAAATGGTCTCACCATGACTACAGGATCTTCTTGAACTTGAGCATTAGCTTGAACTTGAGCAGGAGGAGCACGACCATGAGCGGGTTGAGCATGATAACCTTGAGGTGGATGTCCATGCCTGTGATTAATAGCTTTGGCAAGTTCTTCTTCAGTCCCAACGCTGCTACGCTTGACTTCAGTCAGGTCAGTTTTCTGCTGCTTTTTGTTCGCACGAGCTTGAGTAAACACCATCGAATAGTTGGTAGCTCCCATAGTCTTTTGGTCCCATGCTCCGAACTGAGGCACGGATGATTTAGCATGTTTTTTCTGCATAAATAGGATCATACGTTGTAATTAGTACTTTTGTTGTTGCTCGTTCTTTGACATGCAGTTGGGAAAAGAAAAAAACAAAGTTTGTTTCGAAATGGAAGCTTTGTCATGAACTTGTATTGGGTTAATACCCCCTTGATCAAAGCACATTAACCATTTCAAGTTCAATGTTCGAAACTTCCAATTCAAATACAAGATCTTAAGACGTTAATCTCGGAGTTTCTTGACCTTGTATTGGTTGATGCCCCCCTTAAACGCACATCAACCAATACAAGCTCAAGGCTCTTATATACTTCTCTACAATATCTATAATATATTGACTACAATATATCAAATGACAATCAATTCTCTACAAGGTCATAAGATGAGCTTGGACACATAACCATTGATTGCTGCATCAAGAGAAATTTTGGTTAGAAGTCAAGAATATAAAAAGGAAAACATTATTTAGAATGTGATTCACCCAATAATCATATGATGGTTCGAGTAACTTGAGAAACACTCAAATGTACAACTTTGAATAATTAATATGAATCTCTGAAATGTCTACCTAAAATAATAAAGCTCGGTAACAATTAATTTAAAACTCTAGCTTATAAGCATGTAGCATTATAAATTTCCATTTCTTTGCCATGTTTGAAGACAATTACAATTTTTTTTTAATCTTTCAGAAGGTTGTAATGTTCTTCCAAAATTTTCTTCAGGAGCAACATTTTATGCCCCTAAAATCATTTCGGATGTACACATCCAGAAAATACACAATTTATATGCCGTCTGAAAGTAGACCTTGGAATAAATTATACCGTCAAAATCATACTTTCAAAACCATGTGTGATTTTTTAATAAACGCGGGGTCGATAAAGTTGCTCCTTGTCTTTCTATACATTTTATTACATAGGTTTAGGCTTACCATTCCATGCTTTTGATCCATGGAGGAATGAAGAGGTGAGGGACCTAGGAACAAGAAGCTATACAAATGAAGGTGTTATTAATGCTACGTTTTCAAGATATATGACCAATTGAATGGTATCTTGATGTTAGAGTCATGGGGTGTTTTAATCATAGAAACTATGATAAAACTAGACATTTTGTTATGCTTCGTATTTAAATCATATCCTAATCTACAAGGAACGGATCAACGGGGTTAACGGAATTTTATAGAGTATGTGTAATTTTTGATAAGAGTAAAAGTAAGACACACAAAATGTGGTTGTCCATGTTTAGTGTATATATTGTTATTCTATATTAAACACGCGATTTTGTACCAAAGAAATGTAACTTCTCAATATAAAAATGTAAAACAACTTCTTCCAAAAAAAAATGTAAAAATAACTTATACCAAACTAATTTTTGGTATGCGCCACTTTTAGATATATGTCAGCATTATTTTATATTAAGAAATGCTAGCGACACACATTTTAACACACACTTATCAACACACTCCCTTTGATTGATTAATATTCACATGGGACCCACCAAATGTATATGGGACCCACATGATTTGGTAGGTCTCATGTGAATTTTAACCAATCAAAGGGAGTGTGTTGAAAAGTGTGTTGCTAGCATTCCTCTTTTGTATTTATTTACTTTTAAGTCGAATAACTACATAAACTTTTCCCCTCAAGAAAAACTACAAATTATTTGTCTGCAATGAAAAATAATATAATATTGCATTAAAATAGCCTTGTGTATTTTTTTTCTTTTGGAATGAATATTAATACCAACACACTCTTGATATAAGAAAATATCACACTCTCTAATACACTCTTTCATACATATTACATCTTATTGATTGATGTTTAGGTAAGGCGAAGATGACGACCGTCGTATGCCCTAAATAATAAGTCCAAAATTTGGACCCAAAATTAAAAAATATCAAGGGACTATTAAGCCCTAAAAAAACTTAAATGTTTAGTTCTTTATTGTCCTATTTAAAAGTTATCATGTGATGTTACTAAAAGGAGTTCAAATCCCTAATTTGCAACAACGTTGTAGTATCGTATAACAGTAGAAAGGCAAACGAGTGAAAGACGAAGGTGTAGCGGGGGCTAAAGAGAAAGAAGAAAAAAGATTTCAACGCAACTTCATTGACGAGCACAATTCAACTTCATCAAGAATAATGATAGATTGACCAAAATAATATAATCTTGAACCATCTAATGAAAATTAAATGATGACAATCACATCAATGTCAATAATAATATTCTTGATGTGACGATTTGGCCAAAAATAAGTCGAGAATGGTGGCGTCTATGTGTGCTTTGGTGTGGGAGGAAGATGGGGTGGCGTGGCAGTGGCGCCATCGGTTGTGGGAGTGGGAGGAGGCACTATTAGGGGAGTGTAGGATTTTACTTCACAATATTCCTATGTAGGTTAATGTTACAGATAAGTGGCAGTGGAAGCTTGACCCTGACGACGGTTATTCGGTTAGGGGTGTGTACTAGTTGCTTAATGATCAGGAGTTCCATAGTCCCGAGGCAATTTTAGATTTAATTTGGCACAATCATGTTCATGTGAGTGTGTCTATTTTGGCTTGGAGACTTCTTCGAAATAGGTTCCCAGCGAAGCATAACGGGGTGGCGCGCAGTATCATCTCATGAAGCTTAGTTTTGTGTGTTTGGTTGTGGAAATATAGAGACAGCACATCATTTGTTCCTATCGTGTACTACTTTTGCCTTCCTTTGGAATCTAGTTCGGTCATGGATTGGTGTCTCCACTACTGGTCCAATTAATATACAAGATCATTTTGTTCAGTTTGTTCATTCTTCGGGTAGTCTGCGAGCTCGACGCTCTTTTATGCAGTTTATTTGGCTCTCTTGCGTTTGTGGTTTGTGGACTGAAAGAAATAATAGATTATTCAAGAATAAGAAAAGTTATGTTCACCAACTGTTAGATAACGTCAAGTTACATTTCTTTTGGTGGATGAAAGCAACTCATGTTAACCTTGGTTTAAGCTTTCGTATTTGGTGGTCGAGCCCCTTTCTTTGTTTGGGCATCGACTGATTTGTTTTTGTGTGCTTTGTTGTGACTCGTTATGATGTAAAATCTTTAGGTCTTTTTAGGCACACCTTGTGCTAATAAGGACTTTCCTTTTGTGTTAATATATTCCATTTTTGCTTGTTAAAAAAAATAGTATTCTTGATGTATCAAATGTTGATGTAGGTACCGATGACCACTTCATCCTTACTTTGGATATCTATGATCCTATAAATAGAGGTATTCTCGATGCTAAAAATATTTTAATTGAAAAAGCGTCTATTAGGAAATTGAATCTCACATTTTATATAGATAGACTTTCTACGGATTTTTCATATTCTTATTTTTTAAGAAGTTGAGTAATGGAGAGACTTTTGAATAAAAAATTGTTGATTTACTCTAAACATGTGGATAATTTATTTTATTTTTTTTGTAAATTGTCATTGTCACATGAGATATTGGAAGCATTTAAGTTAGAGACTTAGATCGTCAATATCACAAGAAAGGTTGAATGATCTATCCAATGTATATATTGAGAAAAGTATGATAGACCGTATAGATTTAGACACGATTATTAGTGACTTTTGCATCTAAAAATGCTTGTACGAATTATTTTGTATGAATATTTGGATATTAAATAAAAAATTCAATTTTTTTTTTTATGTTTTGTGAAGTAATGAAGAAGAAGAGCAGGGAAGTGGATGAGTATCTATGAAACACAAACTCTAACATGGACACCATGACACAAATAATGTCCAAAATATAGAATACCATAAGAAAAATTATGATAAGAAAATGCATTGTGTATTTTATAACAGCTGATTAATCTCATTATAATGAACCTTCTAAAAATAAAAAAGGGGTTTCATTTTGTCATTAACCCCAAAAAGTAAAAGATCTAATATAGGGTTAGAAGTAGGGGTGGTCATGGTTCGATTTTTTGTTCAAAAATTGAACCAAATCGTTTGTGGTTTGAAACGAATTGAATAGAACCATAGTTATTGTTTAGTTAACCATAGTTTAATGGTTGAGACTCACACTTTTAATTTTGATCAAAGAGACTCACACACATTTTAAATGTGAAAAAATAGAGATTCATTGTGTTTTTTTTAGAGAATAGAGATTCATTTTTTTTTTTTAAGGAAGAATAGAGATTCATTGTTGAACCTCTCATTTCTGTATATATAGAGTAAATCACACTCTCCTCCCCTCAAAGATGCTTGAATTACACTCTTCTACCCTCTTATGTTAAAATATACACTATTCTCCCCTCTTATTCAAAACATTTCAACCCCCCCTCCCCTAAGAGAAGCTTGAATTACATTCCCCTCCCCTCTTATGTTAAAATCTACGCTTTACTCCCTCAATATTTTTTTAATTTCTAATAATCCAGCAAAAATATAATAATCTAACACACTTTGAAAAAAATAGTATTGCGAGTCTATTTTAATATGATCAAAATTTGAATACATATTTTTCGCTGTTTTTAATTCACAATTTCAATAACATATAGTTTTAAACCCTATTATAAAATATGAAAAAATAAAAAATAAAATTAAAATATGTGAAAAATTACTAAAAACAATAAAGTATGATTAATTAAAAGTTAATTTTATACTATAAATTATAAAATTAATAGCAAAATATTTATATTTAATTATCATTGATATTTAAATTATAAAGAAATGAATTTATTTTTCTTAAATAGTGGTTCAAAATTAGTATACATCATAAAAATATTTATTTATGTTAAAATAAATTAAAGTGTAGTGCATATTTAATTATTAAGGGAGAGTGTTGCAATTCATGCATCTTATAGGGGATGAAGGTGTAGATTTTACTTTTCAAGAAAGTGGAGTGTATGTTTTAACGCGAGAGAAGAGAAGTGTAATTCAAGCATGTTTGAGGAGAGAGAAGTGTAATTTACTCTAATTATTAATACATTTTCACACTAACCCATCGGTATTTATTTATTTTTCTCTAACTATATAATTTTCCCCTTCCACAAGTCACCTTGTACATTTGCTATTCGTTTATTTAAATAACAAAAAGAAACCAGTTAGTTAATCGAAAATGGTAAGCAGCCAAGCAGTAGCATCCATCCTCTCAAACAAAGCACGGTTGGCCTTAGGTCTCAGCGCCGCCGCAGCCGCTGTTTACTCCTCAGTTTACACCGTGAAGAGCGGCGAACGCGCCGTTGTCGTCGACCGATTCCACGACAGTTTTCAAGAATCCGTAGGCGAAGGAACTCATTTCCTGATCCCATGGGTTCAAAAGCCGTACATCTTGGACGCCCGCGCTCGTCCTCACACATTCTCATCCGTCTCCGCTAATAGAGATCTTCTCGTCCCGATACTCAACGTCTTCCGTTCACAATCTTGGTGTTGAATATGATAAGATTCTTCCTTCTATTGCTAAGGAGGTTCTCGACTCTGTTGCTGCTCAAACGGATTCGTTACTTCTTTTTATAGGTCATTCTTGGTTTTCTGATATTTTTAAGGATACTTTTGTTCAACGTGCTAAGGATTTCAATATTCTTATCGATGATGTTCACATTACTCATTTCTCTTGTACTGACAACCTCAGGTAAATGTTTTGTTATTGATTTCTATAAGCACGGACACTGACACCCGGATACGACACGGACCAGACACGCCAAAACCGTTAATTATATGAGAAAATCACGTAATTCAGTATAATTATATGTGTTGGTGTCACACGTCTAATCTGAGGAGTGCCCGTGTAGTTATGTGTGACCATAGCATTTTGTTGGTTCGGGAGCAATTAGAGTTTCACTTGCTTACTGCAACAAACTAATTAATTAATCCACTAACCTGTACTCTTAAAATAACCGTAACAGTCTAATTAATTTACAGATAGACAAGAGAAAATGAATTAGAAAGTATATGTTAGCAATTGGAGATGTTTATGATGAGTAAGTCTTTCTCAAAGCCCAACCCAAAAAGATCTATATAAAGAAAATCTTTATCTTTCTCTCTCACTTTCACTTTCACTTTCACTTTCACTTTCTCTCACCGTCGCACAACGATGACAACAATCAGTCTCCGGAAGGGAAACACCCGTCTTCCACCGGAAGTAAACCGCGTCCTGTACGTCCGCAACCTTCCCTTCAACATCACCAGCGAAGAAATGTACGATATCTTCGGCAAATACGGCGCAATTCGTCAGATCCGAATCGGAACAAACAAAGACACTCGCGGCACAGCTTTCGTCGTTTACGAAGATATCTACGATGCGAAAACCGCCGTCGATCATCTCTCCGGTTTCAATGTTGCTAATCGGTATTTGATTGTGCTTTATTATCAACAAGCGAAGATGAGTAAGAAGTTTGATCAGAAGAAGAAGGAGGATGAGATTGCTAGGATGCAGGAGAAGTATGGTGTTTCCACCAAAGACAAGTAATTGATGATATGTAAGTCATTTTTATGAATAATTGCTTCGCTTTGTTTTGAATGATTTTTAGGGTTTCTTTGGTTGTCATAGGGTTTTTGAGATATTCACTATGTAAGAATAAGGGCTTATCATGATTTTCTTTTTCGACTGGTATAAGCACTTATGGGACTGTTTGGAAAAATAATTGTAAAACAATGTATGATGTGTTCATAAGCTGTTTAAAGCTTATTTTCATAATTTCTCCAGGATAGCTTGAACCGCTTATAGAAATTCATGATAAGCGTGCTTGTGCTATAAGCTGCAAATTAAGCTATTTATCTAAACAGGGCCTAATTGCTTTTTGGATTTTGTTAGTTGAGTTTATTTACTAACCTAGAGCTTATAAAAACAATTTAGGTCCTTTTCGGATTAACTTATGAAAACAACTTGTGAGATGTTCATAAGCTGTTTTCAGGTTATTTCATAAGTTCTTGAAATAGCTAATAGCTTATGAAAACAAGACAGCTTATGAAATAGCTAATAACCTATACAAACAAATTTAACTTATATTTTACCTTTTGTAATAGAAATAGCTTATACATAAGCGCTTATCATGATGAGTGTTTGTGCTATAAAAGTGTTATGTTAATAAGTTGTTTATCCAAATAGGGCCTTTTTTTCATCAACTCTTCAGGATAGCCAGTGAAAACAACCTCTCTTTATTTTTTTTTTTCCTTTTATTATAGAAATAACTTATACGTAAGCACTTATGATAGCGTGCACATATGCTATTAGCGTTTCATTAAGTTGTTTATCCAAACAAGGTCTAAGGGATTATTTGATTTTAGAGAAGAAATGTGATGTTTACTGCTTGAGATGTGTTTGTTCAAGGTTAATAAGGTAGTTTCGTAGACATGTGTTTGTTGCTTGATTATAAAACGATATGTGTTTGTTGGTTGTACCAAGACGCTTGTGGCTAAATTCTGTTCATCTTAGATTGATGAGATTGTTAACAGTATGAGTTAAATATTACAATTACGAAAGGAACTGGGAATTTTAGCTTTTGAAAATTCAGGGTTTATTATCCTTGTTTGGTTTTCTGTTGATTGGGAATATCATATTGATCAAATCATTTGTGCCCAAAAGGTTTAAAGTGTTGTCAATAGTAAGATATAGATGATAAGCAGAGCAGCCCCTGCCAATATGGGACGTGCAGTAGTGGAACAGTTAAGTTTAGTTGCCGTGATTGTGTTGCGCCCGAACCTCAGTTTAGGGAAGTAGCGTAAGAGTGTAGTGTGAACCCTTGAAATTTAAGCGTTATAGCTTCTTTTGGTTTATTTTTAGAGTTTGTTATTTAAAACACCACTAGAACAGTGTTTGGTTTTTTCCTCTATCAATCTGTCTTACCAGTTACTTCTGCTTTCATATTACAGTCACAGCTCGAAATCCACCGTTGAATGCTTATACACCGCAGAACTGAATATTAATTCTAGAGTAGAAGAAAGTTTATGTGATGTTTTAGTAAGGAATTGCATCAGTTTGGCTTGCCAGCTATTTGTATCAAGTAATGAATTGAACGTGGATTTGGCAAAGTGAGCTATTTGTATCATGTAATGAATTGTAAATGGTTTCTGTCAGAATATACTAAGTAATTTGACAAATATGAAAGATATTATGAGATATTTCATATATCCCAAGTATTCCCAACAATTTTGAATTGTGTGATACATGCATGAATCATCTTTGAATGAACTGAGTGACTTAATAGTGTATACTTTTCTTTTGCCAATTGTCTTAAAGAACTGAAAAGTGAAATAATACTCCATTGCTAGATGAAAAGGGGGGTTGAATGAGTGTTATTTGATTGTTTTTGGTCTGTGGGAGGAACTTCTCATGCTACAGTGCACGTACCTTGTTCCACTACTATTCAGTTTTTATTCTCCTAAAATAGACCCTTCACAGTTCACACAGACACTCACCATATCACTGCCTGATTTTGTTTGGTCCGGACAAGGGTGGTATCATAAACTTTGATTTTGCATATTGACCCCTATTTTTCAATTTTCAAAGTTGATTTAAAAATCAAAATATTATAAAAGCAGTCTAAAAATAACAACAATGAATTTATTTATTACTATATCCAAACAATAAAATTTGTTGAGTGAATTAGTTAAGTGAAACTGATTTTGACTAAAATTGAATTGAAGGTTATTTACGTTACACTCATGTAAAAATGGATTGAACAATAAGTTTGAGTGTAAAAATCAATTTTAAAATAAAAGCTCAAATTCTAGCTTCGAACAATTTTGGAGACTATTAACTGTGAACAATGAAATACCTCAAAATCAATACTACACCTCGAAAATCAAGTTTGGGTCCTCCAATTGTGGAATCAAACATACAGTTATAAACTAAATTGTTTATTCAAACAAGTTCTAAGTGATTATTCAATTTTTAGAGAACTAATGTGATTTTTCCTGCTTGAGGGCAAACAAGGTCTAACTGATTCTTCAATTTTAGAGAACAAATGTGATATTTCCTGATTGAGATGCTCATTAGGGTTACTTGATGTTAATAATTCCTCCAAGGATAATTAAGTAGTCCCGTAGATATGTGTGCAGTGTGTTTGTTGCTTGATCAAAACAGATATGTGTGTTTGTAGTGTCAAGTTTAGCCCTTAGAAGTATTTTAAGACTTTTGCAACTTAAAACACTAGAACAGTGTCTGGGGTTTCTCCTCTCACAATCTGTCTCACTCCTGCTGTCTTTTTGCAGTCACAGATGAAAATCCACTGTTGAATGTTGTTGATACAATGCAGAGTTGAGTATTAATTCAAGAGTAGAAGAAAGTTTACATGATGTATTAGTAATGAATTCTCTCAGGTCAATTTGGCAAGTCAGCTATTTGTATTGAGTAATGAATTGGACATGGATTTGGCAAAGTGAGCTATTTGTATCATGTAATGAATTGTAAATGGTTTCTGGTGGAATACATAAGAGATAATCCGAGTTATTTGACAAATTATCGAAGATATTATTGATTATGCTTTGGTTTGTTTCATTCATCGAAGCAGGAACTTCACATACTCACTATATGCACCATTTCGACTACAATTGTTTTTGATCGAAAATAAACCCTTCACACAGACACCTTGTGTGTTGAGATGCGGATTCGAATTTGCAGTTTCCACTTCTCATCATTTAATGTGTATGCCTTTACCGTAAGACCCAAAAAAGTATATTTTTCTAATTTCAATTTTTTGTTTTTACATATAAATGTCTATGGTAGTAGTGCCCTTTGCAATCGAAGTTATCGGGGCAGCCTTTATGATGAAAAGGAATTGGACAAAGCAAGGAGTTCTGTGAATGTGGGCACAATAACAAGCTTGTATATAGCTTCCTGTCTTGTCTTTTAATGCATTGTGAGAAGGACAAAGATCATGTGACTGGACAAGCATAATGTGGCTCTGTTGGTGGCATCTCGTGAATATATACTTCCACTGTCATAAATATACACAAGGTTCCTATAAAATTGGATGCTCCAAAACATGATGAATATATATATATCATCCATTGAAAAGAAGTCATGTCAATGATACAAATTTATTTTTATTTATAAGTTACATGACACAATTTTATACCTTTTTTTTATTAATCTGTGTAATCTTGCACAAAATCTTTACTAGCTGTTACTACAAACTGATGATTGAGACTCCGAGATAAGATTCAAAGACCGGGAGTGTTCCATTGAAATTATACGCTTAATTGGTTGAAATTTGGTGATATATCAGTCCATTGGATGGCCTAGAAGGACTTGAAATTCTTGTAGACTTCAGTAGATTAGAAAAACTGCAGAATGGAATTACAAACCTAAACAAATTGAGGTTGCTGGATTTGTCTCTACTTACGATTATCAGTTTGCACGAAGATATTCACAGCTATAGAAGAGATATGTTTTTACAATAATATTACTTTGGAAGAATCTATGAAACACATATACTCGTGTCCGACACAACACCGACACATATAATAACATTGAATTATGTCATTTTCTCAAATTATTATCGGTGTCGACGTGTCCATGTCTGTGCTACATAAACGAATGTATGTACGTCCGAAAGGAAAATATGTGGAAGACTAAAATATTGCTTTGACAGAAAAGGCATCATACACATTTTTCAAGGCTTCACCAAAGTTATGATTATCAAAAGATTTATTTGTTCACACATTGAAGCTGTCATTTGACATGATTAAGAGTCAGTCAATTATACATGGCACTATAAACAAGCTCATAAATCATTTTATAATTACTATGCATTATACTGAAAGTGGCTAAGCATGAATTAAATATTGCAGCATACGACGTGTGACATGCATATTTCCAACATAAGACCACTAACTGTCTTGGGAGCAATAAAATGTCCCACATCGTTTAGAACATAGAACATGAAATGCTTTATAACCTTCCAACACAGCAAATTGTTCGCTGAGTTGATTAACACCAACTTGTAACCCATGTGGGAGCAACAAAGTGATGGAACATGGCTGTGTCTTACTAGGTTGGACTGTAGGATACACTATGCTGGCCTGCCCACTCCAAGTTGAGAGTTGGGCCATGGGATTTGGGCGAAGGCTCAGATCTCCTGGTCACTAGAACGGAGGGATCCGCATGAGGCTGGTTTCACAGAGCAGTGAACACTTCCTTCTCTTGACAGTGGAGGGATTACAGGCTGCTGTATTCTCAGCCCATATGGCCTGGTGAGCCTAGCCCATTGAACCATCAT